>Ga0209489_101227_pt1 | contig 52369 bp, 25 predicted proteins | sample SiratrowhiteBW_FD_187527 | JGI IMG/M metagenome (GOLD analysis project Ga0209489, IMG submission 187527) | Root nodule microbial communities of legume samples collected from California, USA - Siratro white BW (SPAdes) (version 2) | ecosystem: Host-associated > Plants > Roots > Nodule | place...
TTAAAAAAAAAAAAAAAAAAAAACAGTCTGTTTCATATAATAGTATAAAAATAAGTTGATGATATACCTTTGCAGTTGTATTAAGAATCTGAAGCTTAGCTTCCAATGCTTCTGAAGTAAAACATTGGGCAAGATACTTAAGTACTGTACTCAACATCCTTGGAACTATCTCACCCAAAGAGCAATACTTCCCCAACATCCAAATAATCATTGCACGGGCAGCAGGAACCTTAATTTTATCCAAGCTACGGACTAACTGAATTATAACCTTTCAAAATGCAAAGTAGAGGTTTCAGTCATGAGTGAACAAGCAATGTACCAAAAGATTGCAAGTGCTACGAACTCAAAATTGAAATCCCACATAAAAGATATACTCCATATTGTATCTTGAAGCAAGTTTTAACTCAATATAATAATAAAAAAAGGAATAACAGTGCTATGGGAGATGATTTTGTAAGAACAATACCTTCTCATAACTGGATGGTTCTAATTTTATAATTGATTTGATGGATATAATTGCCTGAATTAGCACACCCTCTTCTCCATCCAAGGATCTAATTTCACCACAAAAAAATTCTGCAAATATGGATATTAAACAAGAAACGTGATATATTTCATCAGTAAATAGACTAAACAACCATATCGCACACCTTGTCTAACCAGAGTCAACAATCCTTCCAAGCACAAAGCTGCAGTGTTAGGAAGTCGCTGAGCACATAGACCAATGGCAGCAACAGTGTCAGCAGCAAATCTCCTATCCGGATCTCTGATATAATCCTAGCAACACACTAAGAAGAGTGTCACCAAACAGCATGATTTAAATATCATAGTGAAGAGTTAACGGCAAAAAGGTCATAAAAATTAATGAACCCTATGAGCCGGTGAGTGTGGATGTCTGCATAACTTATCTTGACAAAGAATACATATCTATGTGAAATACCTGAAACTCTTTATAAATGAAAGAAATGGATGTATCCGTAGCAATAGAAGAAAGTATATCCAGCTTCAATGCCTTTATCTGATAGGAATCTGAAGAGCATATGAAAAAATCTTGATAGTGTGGAGCAAAGAGAGATGGGATAGCTTTAGCAAACACTTGCATATTGCACAATACCTACAGAAGTCAAAGAACAGACAATAATTAATGCTGAAGTTAATTATAAAAGAAATTGAGAATGAATGTTTTCTTGATCTAATTATGTGTTCTGTGTACCCTATAGCTCCTAATAATCAATTTATATATAAATAAAATTTTATTATTGAACAAAGAGATACTTTCCAACATTTTAAATGGTAAAAGCAACCAAGTTATCTCCCAAGAACAATCAAACCCAGTCACCTCTCAAAAGAATCGGCATAAAAACAAAAACCTTGCAAAATTCTAACACCGTGAAGCTACAGCACTATCTGTCATTACATTATGTAAAGAAATTACTAACTGCATCTATACTTCGAAAATTAAATGAATGTACCACCAATCAAACATTACATATATTGACAACTGTCACCACTCATCACAACTGAAAATTTCCTTTGAGTACAAGTGAAATCAACAATTCCTAAAACATGACAACAATGCCATCTGTGTATATACTAATAATAATAATAATTACATCAAGCATTTAAAGGAAGGCCATTAACTTGGCCTGCTAAAAGTATAGTTCTAGGGCTCATGAAAAGTTCTAACTTCATACTCACACCACCTATATAGATATTGGGGTGTCAACCTAGCTAGAAGAAATTGGGCAAATTATCAAAGTAGTGGAGTGACTCTTGGAACCATCAAAATGTAATCAGCTTCTAACTAGACTCATTTAACAGTTTCTAACTAAACTCATTTAACATTTTCATGAGTCACATGGTCGATCGGTAACATAATATAATCAAGAACGTGGAAAATAGAAACGTGATTTGATAACAAATCAATAGAAGAAGTAATAAGAAATAGTACACATTTACACAAGGTCCTCAAAAGAAGATTTCATGTATAATTTATGAAAGTATATCAAATAACAAACAAATGAAAGTAACAGACCATGTAGAGGAGCAAAAACAAAACATGATAAACAAACTAACAACAGATTCAAGGAATGTTGCATACCACATATCTTGAGGCAGACGATGATCGCAGCACAAACAAGAGCGGTTTAACAATTCTTTTGATCTGCTCCTTAGAAGCCATTATCCAGTGCACACTAGCAGCTGCAAGAACAACTGCACTGTTATTACTCCATAGCAATGGTGATGTAGACTGCAGCAGGATCTTCACAACATCATTGCTGCAAGATGTATAGTGCGATGCATCTAATTTAGGAGCAACCGCTTTTGTAGAACTTGAGCGTGATAAGTACTCATCTGGCCCTTCAATGTAACATTGGAAGATCATTTTCGCTAATTCAGATACAGTCTTATCAGTTGCAAAACTCGAATCTTCTTTTGAAGGAATATGGGATTCATCTTCCTCTGAATTGCCAACATCTTTACTAGACAAAGAAAACATGACAGATTCTTTGACAAGCCCATACTTTGCTATCACATACCGCAGAAGGATCCCGATTAGAATTATTTGACCCCACTCTTCCACATCAGGAAGAATCTCACACAATCGTCTATAATTTCTTCCGATCAAAGAAAAATTGTTAGGGCAAACAGAAGTAAATGCAAATGCAGCAGCTCCAACAACTCCTGGGGAATGGTCATTTAAAAGTAGTCCAACAATCTGCAGCATAAGGATCAAAATTTATGTACTGACACAAATCACGTATCTGACACAAAACTATCTTTCAATAATTTTTATTTCAAATGAAGTCTAACAAAATTGTTAGTACCGGACCAAAAGAGCCTCAGAGACACTGGCTGGAGCAACAGATTACAACAACTCAAAATCAGTAAAATTGGTTGGCATGTCAATGGGATATGGTTTGAAGTTATCTACAAAACAAGATCCTCTAGCAAAGGTGGTTCTCCGCCTCTTCTGCTTAGATTCCCAAATTACTGGCTGAATTCCCACCCCTCCCATGGGAGAACATGCAGGGATTTAAAGGACGTACAAAAGGTAGGGAATGAACTAGCCATTCATTCATTATGTAGTGGTGCGGCACTTGTCAACACAATAAATATGGCATTCAGAATGCAGACCATTTAGCATTCAGAAAAGTGATTGGGCATTATTTAAAAATTAGACCACACAGTACAGGACCAAGTTTATGGAAGAGCAATTCCTCATCTCAATCCTAATAAGGTTGATCTTCCAGACAGAGAAAACGTTAGTAACAGGAATCATTGACGTGAGAGAGCCTTGAAGGTTTGTACAGATAGTCTAGAAGGTTTGTACGGGAAAGATGGGGAAGTAACTCCATTAGCTAATAGTTAATATAGCCAGGGATATTCTAAGAACAATTATTATTTCCTGTCACAGCAGCAACAGAATAAACTAAGAATAAACTATAGGATATAAATATGGATTAGGGTGCACAAAGATAGGTGTATGAGGGAATCAGGAACAAAGTCACCTTGACTTGTCTTCGTTTGAATTAATAATAGTTATTTTTGATTTGTTTCTAATGTCATCTAGTTGTTGTTACTTAATTTATAAGGTTAATAACATAAACCCTGATGGAAACATCACCTTACTCACTCCAACATTATTATGTCATCTATGTCAGTTGAAGTCATATATCAATAACTTTAATAAACAGCACAACATTAACCAGACCTCTTCAATTGCGGACGCATGTTCCTCCATCCGCAAATCATGAAGCTTGGGAAGAGCATTAGCAGCACATTTTCTAACATACACAGAAGGATCTCTCGCACATTTCTGGACAGCAACAAGAACAAGTGGTGCAATTACATGAAGGCGGATTCCAGCCATGGCCCGAAGTGCCCATGCCCTCACCAATGGATTTGTGTCCCCAAGATCCTTCTGAAAGTAATTAATCGACAACAATGCCTCATTCGGACGCCTGAATAGAAGGAAGGAACAAAAATACTAAGTAAACAACATCTCTCCTTGACAAAGTTTAAGACCACACAAACTACCATCAAACAACAGTGTAAATTAACTTCCAAAGGCATAATTCTAGCACATTCAAACCTAAATCATGATTACAAATGTATGAACAAAAATACATCTAATCAACTAGCCGCGCTTGTTTTTCAAGTCGCTCTACACAAATCTAAAGAGTTATAAACTAAATCCAGACACTCACTTTTCAGCATAATGCAAGAGGTACAAGTAGACCAGCTTCTTCACTTCCAAGGACTGAGACGCAACATTTTTAACAACCTGCATTCGTAGTTGAATCAATGCGAGGAACATAAAACAACTCGAATTCCTAATCATGTAAATTGAAAAAACTACCATGCGCAATCTGTCCAAATGCAAAATCTCTTTAGAAGAAAAGGTGAAAGGAACCGAAATTCGCGTTATATATCATTTAGACAATGGTTGAGGAGGCTTAGGGTACCTGAGGGAAGAAATTGGAGACGTCGAAGCCTTGAGCGATGAGAGCGAGGAGGCGCTTGAGAGCTTCGCACTTCTCCGAATCGAACTTGCTGTCGAGGAGAGGAGCGATATTGACGTCCTCGGGATCGTCGTAGAGATGAGCATCGGTGCCGATCCGGAACACAGCCGTGGAAGCCTTGCTCAGAGATTCCGCCGTCGCTCCGAATTGCGGGAACATCATTTCTTCTTAATCTCTGAATTGATTGAATAGTTGTTTCTGATCTGTGGCCTGCACTCTCACAAGTGCTAGCTACAAGCCCCAGGGTGCAGGGAGGCTCCACTGATAACAGTTATTCAATAAGGTACTTCTCCAGTAAAATTTTCCATTGGCTTTTCTTAGTGAAGAGAGAGTATTCTTATGATAATATAGAAGAAGAAAAAATTGTGATTTTTGTGTTTTTTTAATTATTAATAATTAAAAATCATCACTATAATTTTGACTGAGAATAAATACTCACTGTTAGATAAAACTTTTTTTTTAAGAAGTATGAATTGGTATTTGAAAAAAAAAAGTTCTCAACCTAACAAATTCTTTAAAATGATAATTTTAAATTTTTAAATCATATAGATAAATGTTAACTATTAAAAAGTCTACTGTTACAATAAATGTTAAAAAGAATAATATATGATAATGTTTTTTATGTTTGAAATTGTAAATATAATTTTCAAACTATGATAATGATAATAATTTAAAACACATATTTTCAAACATGAGAATTTTCTACGATGTAATAGTATATCTCATGTTTAAATATAGTCTATTTTAAAAATAAAAACTATCCATAGTTCTAAGAATTGATAGAGAGTGATTAGTTTGTTTTTACCAAATGTATGTGATAATATTAATTTAAATATTATATACATTCTCTTTATGATAAGGGAGGTGTTAGATTATAAAACAACCACACATATTCCTTTTGAATTCATCTTATTATAATCACATTATTCATATAAGATTTAAGTAAATATATTTTTATTATTTTAATTATCATCTTTTATATTTTAATTTTATATTATAGTGCCTAAACGTACTTACAAGGATTCAAATTTCTCCTAGATCCTTTTAAGAGCATTTTTCTCGTATTAGCATCCAAAATTTAAATGTAAGTTTTTTTTAAGCTCATCCTTCATATTTTCTTTTAGATTATCTTTCTCCTCTTTTTATTCCTTGTAGACAAATTTTAATATTAGTAAAGACAATTTCTATTATTTTTTTAACACAGGTCAAACACTACTATGACAAATGTAACAAGTCTAAAAATTTCTATAACATTTGTTATTATTTTTTATAGATAAATAAAATATAATTTCTAACCATAAAGCATTTAATATATAAAAAATAAAGAAAAAAATGAAAGAATAAATGAAGAAGAGAAGAAAAGAAAATTATTAGTTTGAGTGAGAATATTTTTGCTTGAGCGAAAATGATTTAGACAACAATCTAGTTCCAGTGTTATTTTCGCTTGAGCGAAAATATCCTTACCTTTGTTCACTTGAGCGAAAATTTACTCACTTCAACGAAAAATGCTTCAGAGAACATCCTATTTTGTTTACAAAACTCAAACGAGACTTGCAGAGTAAACTTTTCTGCAAAATTCGCTTGAGCAAGATTCTCCCACTTAAGCAAGACTATTAGAAAATGATTTATCAATTAAACTAACTTTTGTCTGCTACCAACTATTATTTAAGGTTCAAAGTACTACATAAAAACAAAGTATCGCACCACCTGATATGGTATTCCTTTTTTTCACCACTTGATATCTTAGTCTATGTGACTTAGATCATTAATGAAGCTTGAGGACCTCTCTTAAGCCTGTTAAGCATATGTATGTTATACTTAATGTATTCAAACAAGCATAACTCATACATTATCTCAAATTTATGATATCAACTTCATCATTTAATCATTCACATCAATACTCATTCAATCCACAAATAATAGTATGCAATAATTAAATCATCAAATATCATCCAAAAACTTATTTAACATAATAACAACATATATCCACCAAATTCATCAAACACATCTCCCAATCAAAATAATTCAGGTTCATGGCAAAAAGAATTCCTGGAAAGAAGCTTTAAAATTAGTGACCACGTCATCCACACATCTAAATATTCTAACACAAAGTTCTATTTGGGGTCAAAACTAACTCTCCTTATCTCAGACAATGATCTCCTATCAATTATTCCAATCAGACAACAACATCAGTCCAACTGTAGGGATCTAAAACAAGTTATGCAAATAACACTAACTTTTAGTAGTATAACCTTAAACAAGTTGAGAGGAACACTTTTCTCAATTGTTTCCATCAATATCGATGACAAAAACTTAACGAAAGAATAAAGAACAAAGGATCTTTAGAATAAATAAAAATTCACTCTGATTGAGATTCTGATCAATTAGAAATAGTCCTAAGATTCTCAACTACTACGGGACTTGAAATAAATTAAGTATGAAAAGTAAAATCAAAGAATAAAGAAACATGAAAAGTAGGAGAGAGAGAAAACTATTTTTTTTTTTTTTTTTTTTTTATGGTAAGGGAGTGGGATTACAACAAATAGATAATTAATAATGTAGTTTTTAAACACCAAACAAATATAGTAAAAGATATAGTGTTGATGAGAGTTTTGTCTAATAGACAATGAAAAAAAAAAAACAAATTGTCCATATTGGTTAGTGCATGTTAAAATAAACATTATTATATACGAAGATCATACACATAACATAACTCATAGAATTATCTTTATTCATAAAAAGTCACCTGTCTAATATTAAGTTATGTAGGAGAGTCATACATCAATCTTTAGAAAATAACATAACTCGTAAAATTGTCTACCTCTTTAGAAAGTCACCAATTTCCATATCTAGAAAACACTAATCCATATATATATATATATACATTGTTAAAAATTTTGTCATTTGAACTGTAAAAATTGATACCAGTTTTTAACTTCTTAAATCATAAATAAAAAACATTTTGGTTACATCTAATTAAAATCTCTCTCTTTTTCTTTTGTCACATATTTGTTTTCATCATTGACTTACTATATTCCAGATTCATTGTCATTGAAAGTTTTAAAACATAATAGACTTTCTTCATTTAAGCTGAATAATAATTTGAAATACATCTTTTTCTTGATATAAAAGTAATTACGTGTAATTGAATATTATTATAAAATCTTTGTCATATTACATTCCAAATCTGTAAAATCTTTAGTTGAATCACGTCCTTGAAAATTAAAAAACCTCTTATCATTTCCTAAATATCAATTGTATTCATCATTTAGTAAGAATTACTTTTTTACTGACATAATTTTTCAATAAAACATGTTTTATGTGAGACATGTTTTATATGATTTATTTAAGTTCCTTAGTTCAATAGACCAAAAGACCAAAATGATCTGATAATATAAAGACTTTTATCTCACTTTAATGATGTAATCTTTCCGTACATAATTATTTTTATAATATTTTATTAATTATAACGAAACTATCTATTACTTAATATTAACCTATGGTATGTGATTTTCAAGTTTATGTCATTTGAAGTTATTATTCTTATACTTAAAGTTGTATTCTCATACAGGATTATCAATTATTTTTTAATGAACTAAAAGATGTTGAATTTTTATGAGAAAATATATTATTTAGATAAATATTTTTAACGTAAATCTTGAAACTAATTTTTACACATATGTTTGAATAAATATTTATAATATAACTTTCAAAATTTATTTATAGATACATTTTAGCAAACATACTCTTTACTGTGAAAAAAAAAAAAAACTTAATCAAATGTTTTATTATAATACTTTTCCAAAATATATGACATCCTACACAGAACAAAAATTTTATTGCTCTTTTTTCTTATTTACTGTAACAAAGTCTAAATTTCACTGTAAAACAATAAGGTAGTAGTGAAAAATCATTGACAAGGTGTCTCTCTGTTAATTTTATTTCACAAACCATCTTAATTACATCAATACTCCTAATATTTTGTATATAGTACTCAATTGATATCTTACACTACTAATCTTATTTTCTTCCCTTTTTACTTACAAAGTTGTTCCAAATTACTTAATTCTACATGATTAATTTCCATTCTAAGAAAATTCATCCTAAGCAATTAAAAACTTACACTTACAAATATTATTTCCTTCATTTTTTAATTATAGAGTTATTTTAAAGTACTTAATTATATATTCAATATAAAATCTAAATTTAGTCCCTAGGTCTTCTTCCATCATAAAAAACTTCATTATATTACAAGCAACTTTTTTCTAATAAGATGCACATGACACTGAGGAATGTTGTCAACCTAACACCTTTTCATAAGAAGCAACATTAAATGGTTTCCCTAGTGTCTATGCTATAAAAAGTATAAGTTTTTTTAATCTCCACAATAATATATTTGGTAGAATTTGTCGATGTATAATCTATAATTATAATTATATAAACATATTTGTAATTTACTTTTATAGTTTATGTATCTCTCTCTCTATATATTTATATGTATATGTATGTATGTATAGATGAGGATGCATGTAGTGTCCGAGGTTCAGTGTGTTCTTAATAAGTACTGTGAGGTCATCTGAGGCTGTCTGTCTAGACTTGATCGGTAATGGCAGTTGTTCATAACACGCCCTACACACGTCCCAGCGCAAAACCCTAATTTGTGATTAGCACATTTTTTGGTTCTCCCTCCCTCCAATATCATCACTTTTCATCTTCAATTTTGTTCTTGTTGATCTTTATTCTGTCAATTTGGTGAATGTGAAGAAGAAGAACAACAGCAATAACAGTCCCCTCTCTCTCTCTCTCTGCGTTTCTATTAGTTCCTCTCATCTCGAGTCAAGCGGTATTTTTTAAATCCTGCATTTCCCATTGAGAATTCAGAAATGATTGCATGCGGTTGACAGCTGTCATGTTTACTTCTATCTTCTATTGTACTGTGCTTTCTACACCGGAACTTCATATCTGTGCAGTGAATTTCTTATCATTTTCATTTTTATGGCCTAGTTGCTTTCTTCTATCTTATTTCCTTTGAAAGATACATTATTTTAATATTTTTCTTTCGATAATTTATCTTAATGTTTGTTGTGGCTGTGTTTTGTTGTGTGAACATTTCTCTTTTATTTATTTGCTATCTGACTTGTGGAATGTCCCTTTGAGACCACTTTAAATGTTGGACAATGAGACATGATAGCTAATTGATTCAAAATGTCTCAGGAATTTATAAGAAAATAGAAGAGTGAAAGAAAAGGAGAAGAGATTTCCTTCTGCTTTCATGCTTGATGGCTGGTGAATTTATAATATCTATGCAGACAGTTAGAATATTTTTTCTTGTTATTTTTGTGTCTCATCTTGATAGAACTTAGAAGTTGCCAGACTTAGGTTTTTGGATGCATTATATTTTTATAAAAAAAGCAAAAAAAATATATCTTTAGTTCCTGAATTTTCAGTCAAACATTGTTATATCCTTGTACTTTCATAGTGTTAAATTTGATCATCAAACTTTATAAACATATGAATTTAGTCCTTCTTTATCATGTTTTTGGACTTTGAGGGACAAATTCATTAATGTGAAAGTATGAAGACTTTGAACATGTTTGACTGAAAGTATAATGACTAAAAGTGATATGAAAGTATGTTTTTTCCTTTTGTAAGTAATTTGATTCCATAATTAGAGTCAAATTCTAATTTAAGTAATCATGCAGTTGTTTCAAAGATTTTAAACTACAGTCCTTGTTGTGGTTTTGTCATGTTCCTTGATATTGCAAGAAAATACAGAGACATGCAGTCATAAGATCATAATTGACGGCATATCATGGTCTGGTTTCAATCAGCCCAAAACCCTTACAATTTGGTCAAAATTGCAATTGTGAACAGTTTTCAAAACCTTGTTTGCTATTTCAATATGATATCAAATGGAGAAATCTGTAAAACAACAAAACAATTGCCAGCACTAACAGTCTAACAATAATTTTAATCTTTCAGCTGGAATAATATTAAGCCTTGGTGAAACCATAATGTCTCAATGCTCTACCAAGGATATTGACACAAGTGCATCTCAATTGCCAGCACTAACAGTCTAACAATAATTTTAATCTTTCAGCTGGAATAATATTAAGCCTTGGTGAAACCATAATGTCTCAATGCTCTACCAAGGATATTGACACAAGTGCATCTCAATTAAGCTGGTCGTATGTAGATATATCTTATCAAGAACTCAAAAGGGGAAGTTACAAAGTGAAAAACTCAAATGAAACTTTCATTTGTCCATACTGTCCTGAGAGAAAACAGGATTATAAGTACAGAGAACTCCTTAATCATGCTTCTGGAGTTGGTCGGAGTAGTTCAGAAAAGAGAACTCCAAAAGAGAAGGCTAATCATCTGGCTTTAGTGAAATATTTGGAAAAGGATCTCGCTTATCTGGATGGTCCATCAAAACCTGCAGATAAAGGTCTGCCTGAACAAATTTCTGCTTTAAATTTTTTCCTTGTTATTTAAGCTGAAACTTACCAATTCACGATAATGTTTAATGGGAGTTTGATAAAATAAAATAACAACAGCCAATACCAAAATTATCTTTTTTGATGTTCAGGTGTCAAATTATTTAGGCCAGGAGAAACAATAATGTCTCAGTGCTCTAACAAAGATACTGATACATCTCAAATAAGTTGGTGGTATGTAGATACATCTTACGAAGAACTCAAGAAGGGAAGTTACAATGTGAAAACCTCAGATGTGACTTTCATCTGTCCATACTGCCCTAGGAGAAAACAGGATTATTTGTACAGGGAACTCCTAGAACATGCATATATGGTGGGTCGGAGTAGTTCTGAAAAGAGAAGTGCCAGAGAGAGAGCCAATCATCTTGCATTAGTGAAATATTTGGAAAATGATCTTATTATTACAGATGACCTGTCAGAACCTCCTGTTGATAAAGGTGAGTCTCCAGTTAATGGAAACAAATATAACAAAATTTCAGTTCAATACTTCCTTTATTCCAAGTTACTGAATATACATAAACTTGCTAATTCACAAATATATTTAATGGAATAATTGTAAAGCAATATGACAGTAGTCAGTAGTAGTACTAACACTGTTTTTTTGTTTATCAGGTACCAAATTAAGTTTAGGACAACCTGAAATAGCTCAATGCTCTAACAAGGAGACTGGTGTGAGTGCATCTCCTCCAATAAACTGGTGGTATGTGGAGAAGTTTTACAAAGAACTCAACAAGGGAAATCACATTGTCCAAACCTCAGAAGAGACTTTTTCTTGTCCATACTGCCCTAGAAAAAAACAGGATTATGTGTACAGGGAACTTCTTGACCATGCTTCTGGGGTGGGTCAGAGTACTTCACAAAAGAGAAGTGTTAGAGAAAAGGCTACCCATCTGGCCTTAATGAAATATTTGAAAAATGATCTCATGCATATGAATAATCCATCAAATCCTGTAAATGAGGGCAACCCCACAGTTACCATAGTGAATCAGAGTAGTTCAGAAGAAAGAAGTATCAGAGAAGATGCTACTCATCCGGCTATAGCGAAAGACTTGAAAAGCGATCTTACAAATGTGGGTGGTTCATCGTCAAAACCTGTAAATGAAGGTGATCCACCTGTTGTCAATGAAGAGATCATATGGAGATTCTATTCAAGTTTTTTCTAGTTATTGATTATTAGATTGATTAATTCAATTCACTATGACGTATAATGGAAGTAGCACGGGAAGTGACAATTTTGATCAAAATTAGAAATCAGCAGAGTAACTCGAGACAGCCAGTACTAATACTGTTCTTTATCTTTCAGGAACCATAATAATAAGCCCTGGAGAAACTGCAATTGGTTGCTGCTCTGACAAAAATAGCAAAATGAGTTCATCTCAGATTGGGGGGTATGTAGATAAATTTTACGAAGAACTCAAAAAGGGAAGACACTGTGTGAAAACCTCGGATGAGACTTTCACATGCCCATACTGCCCTAATAAAAAGATAAATCGGGATTATGTGTACAGGGAAATCCTTGAACATGCTTCTGGGGTGGGTCAGAGTAGATCACAAAAAAGAAGTTTCATTGAAAGGGCTAATCATCTGGCTTTAGAAAAATATTTGAAAACGGATGTTATGAATGTGGGTGCTTCATTTCCATCAAAACCTATGGATCAAGGTTTATGTTTCTTACTACTTCACCCTGTTAATGAAACAATTGTAACAATATTTATGTTTCTTCTTCTCTGGTACTAAATATGCACATATTGGCCAATTCGCAACAATACTTAGTTGAACTAATCTATAAAGCAACATGAGATGTTTGTTACTTACTACTTTTTGTCTTTCAGGCACAATAACTGCAACCCCAGGAGAAACTGTAATGGGTCACTACGCTTGTAAAGATAATAATATAAAGGCAACTCAAATAAGTGGGTGGCATGTACATAAATCCTATGAAGCACTCAAAAATGGAAGTCACATTGTGAAAACCTCTGAAATGACTTTCTCATGTCCATACTGCCCTAATAAAAAGAGAAAGAGGGATTATGTGTACAGGGAAATCCTTGAACATGCTTCTGGGGTGGGTAAGAGTAGCTCACAAAAGAGAAGTGCCACTGAAAAGGCTAACCATCTGGCTTTAATGAAGTATTTGGAAAAGGATCTTATGAATGTGGATGGTCCACCAAAAACTGTGGATGAAGGCAATACTCTTTTTGAGGAGCAGTTTGTGTGGCCATGGACTGGGATATTGGTTAATATTCCTACTAGACAGGCAGAAGATGGATGTTGTGTTGGGGAAAGTGGTTCCAAGCTAAGGGATGAACACCGAAGCAGGGGATTTAATCCTTGTAGAGTCCGCACTTTTTTGGATGTCTGGGCTCAATCTGGAACTGCAGTTATGGAATTCAATAAAGATTGGACGGGCTTAGATAATGCTTTGGCATTTGCAAGAGCATATGAATTAGACCATCACGGGAAACAGGACTGGTTTGCTAATACTGAGCAAAAGTCTGGTATTTATGCATGGATTGCTCGAGCTGATGACTACAAGATGAACAATATCATTGGGGAACAACTGCAGAAGATGGGGAATATCCGAACAATATCTGAGCGCATGAAAGAAGAAGCTCAAAAACATGATAAACTTGTCTCCTGGTTGAATAATACTCTTCAGGTCAAGAAGAAGCGGTTAATGGAGATGGAAGTAAAATACAATGAGATTTCACGTCGCGTGGAAATTGTAATGGGAGAAATAGATAAGCTCACTCAAGATCACAATCAAGGTATATATTATTATTGAATCTAAGTTGCTTTATTCTCTAATTTGGATCATGACTTGTTTGATGTTGTTGTTGTTAATATTTGTTGTTTTTGATTAATTTTTCAGTCATAAAGGTCCATTTCTATGATGAAATTACTAATTGTTTACATTGGCATAATTGCCAGAGTGCTAGATTATATATCACTGGATTGAATCTGATTTTGACAAATTTTTATTGGTGGAATCAAAGTCCAGAGACTGCAAACTTCTGGTTGCACCATCATGGTGATTACACTATAGAATTGATCTATGTAAAAATAATGGTTTCCATATGTCCTGCTGGATCTTCTACAATACACTTCTGACATTTCATTGTTTGTAAAGGTTTCTGAACTATTTTAATGACATTGTATTATACCATGATTGCTTGTATTCAGAGATGAAGAAAATACAGTCAAGTGCAACTCAGCACTTCCAGAATATTTTTAATGGTCATGAAAGGCTTAAGTTGCAACTGGAATCTCAGAAAAGAGAGTTTGAGTTGCGGAGAATTGAACTGGAAAAACGTGAAGCACATAATGAAAGCGAAAGAAAGAAGTTGGAAGAAGAGATTATGGAGGTGTAGTGTTATTATTGTTATTGTTGCATCTCTTCTATCATGATGTGGTTGAGATTCCTGTGAAATAGAAATTGAAGGAAAATATTATTGTTTGAGGATAATTAATTAAGATGATCAATATTCATTTGTTTAGTGATTTCAATGGAGGAGTTGGCAAGCAAAGTTAATAACTTCTCCATTTTTACTTATCAAGTTTGATGATCACCTAATGATAGGAAAATGTTTCCAGTTGACTTGTGTGAGAACTAAGTCCCGGAATATTGGGAATGTAATCTAATTGGTTTGTGTTATAGTAGTATGCAATTGAAGTCTACACATCTTCTATGAAAATTCTGTTTTTTTGGCCAGTCAAAAATGGACTAGATGAGATTGTTTCTGTCAATGAATATTAATGTATTCTAAAATGGATGTCAATAATAACAATAATATGAACTCCATTTAGTTTTTATATGCTAAGGAGTTTACATGATGAAATTTAGGGAAATGAGGGTTAAAATAAAAGCTACCAGTTTAGAGTTGTGTCTAAGAATGTCATTGGAATTTTTTTTCTTCTATTTTTGATATTATTTTGTCCCTTCCGGTGAGAACCTTGCTATGGAACCTATAAACAAAAAACTTGCATTATGTTTTATTTGTGTTTTTGAAATCCTTTGATAATGACGATGTAGCTAAGAATTTGTTAGAATGTTATGTATAGCAATGCTGATGTATATTGTCTTTTTAGAATGCATTGAAAAATAGCGCTTTGGAAATGGCTGTTCTGGAGCAACGGAAAGCTGATGAAAATGTTTGGAAACTGGCTGCAGATCAAAAGGTTTGTGTATCCTATTTTTCTGCTTTCTTAATGATTGAGTGTCATTTCCACATCAGAATAGCTGGTTGTTAATTCCATTTGACAAACTATTTATCCAGAGGCAAAAAGAACAACTTCGTCATAAAATCATCAGGCTTGAAAAACAACTGGAAGTGAAACAAAAACTAGAATTGGAGATTCAACAACTGAAAGGAAAGTTAAATGTCATGCAATACATCGAAGATGATGGAGACTCGGAAGTTCTGAATACTGTGGATGCCTTACACAAGGATTTAAGAGAGAAGGAACAGTCACTAAGAGACGTAGATGCCCTGAACCAAACACTAATTATTAAAGAGCGTCAGAGAAATGATGAGCTACAGGAAGCTCGAAAAGAATTGATTAATGTAAGTGTTTTCTGAAAGTCTTCTATTCCCATAGTGGTGATTTAGTTAAGGCATCTCAGCTGTCCGTAGAAAATGGCTCCAATCATGTTTTAAATGATGAGTTATCCATTAAAATTGTTGTACCATATATTTGATGTAGTAACATACCTTGAATCGCCTACATTACCATATTGAAGTGTATTGCAAACCAGTTAACAATGTTTAAACTATGACAGTGTTGGGGTTTTCAATACTCATTTGGTACTTTTGTGTTTTAAAATTTTCTAACTTTTTCTAAATTTTCTTCAATTTTATATATTGCAGGTCATTAAAGAGACATCTTGTCGTGCTAGTATTGGTGTGAAGAGAATGGGAGAGCTTGATATTAGACCCTTCCTTGAAGCTATGAAGAAAAAATACAATGATGAGGATGCAGAAGATAGAACTTCAGAACTGTGTTCATTGTGGGAAGAGTATATAAAGGACCCAGGGTGGCATCCATTTAAAATTACCAAAATTGAAGGGAAAGATCAGGTGTGCCTTACTTAATAGATATCACTATTTAGTCTTAATCAAATCTGGCCTTTTCTGTGGTAAGCACCTTGAAGTCTACTTAATTAGAAACAATGGATATTAAGAAGCTTAATCCATTTACTTTGATACCTAATACTTGGTTAGAGTTATTTAGCCTCGAGAACATGTATTTCTTCAATCATGTTTTGGAAGGGTTGATTTTACCTGCTTTCATCCATAGATGAACTTTTCATGGTTACAAAATTAGAAGAAAAATAGTGCTGAATGACATTTCTATATGAACTATTCTGATCAGTATGTAGATTAGATAATCATGTCAGATGTCTTTCAGGAAAGTAAATCAGGATGTCTTTAAAAGAGGTTTTAATCTACAATCTATTGCATTATTTCTCTAATATATGTTTTTCTAACTCGTCTGGTTTCATGATTTTTTTCATGGCAGGAAATCATAGACAACGAAGATGAAAAGTTGAAAGCACTGAAAAATGAGTTGGGTGAAGGAGTCTACCAGGCTGTGGTGACAGCTTTGACAGAGATCAATACATATAATCCAAGTGGGAGGTATACAACCTCTGAATTATGGAATTACAAAGAGGGAAAGAGAGCTACCTTGCAAGAAGGAGTAAAATTGTTATTGATGCAATGGAAACTATCTAAACAGAAAAGAGGGACGGCATAAAGGCTGGTAAATATGTATGTAATTATAAAATACGAAAACTATAATTTTCAATGTTCTTTGGATCTACATATTTAGAAAGAAATTTTTCTCACTGATTTGCCATCTGGTTGCTGACAAAGAATCAAGGACTACGTGGAGGCTGCATCTTCTCTTAGAATATTGTTAGATAATTTATAGTGTTCAGAAAATTTGATTTTTCCTCCTACTATTTCATTACTGTTTCAAGGTAACATGGAATACAATGCTGAAGAGTTGCATTGGTTACAGGAATAAGCATGTTGCTTTCCAACACTATATATTAATTTAGAGTGTTCAGAAAATAGTTTTATATTGTACATAATTTTATGCATATTATAGGTCGGCCAGACTTGTTCGAACTTAGGATGCTACTTTCTTAAAAAAGAAAAATAGATTATCAATTAATAAATTATTCTAAGTTGGATTATGAGTTTGTTCTAATCATCAATTAATAAATTACTTCACTTATTAAGTGACCTTCAACCAATGAAATATTTAACGAGTTATGTATTTACTTAAAAGAAACGAGTACATGAAATTAGTGATGCATTGCAATTAACCAACCAACAACTGGAAAGTGGAACTTCAATGTGAACCAGATGATGACAAGTAGGCTTCAAAATCAGCATATACTTATCATTATTTTTATACTCATTCATATTATATTCCTCTTAACTAGTCAAATTAATTTTAGCCCTCTCTTTACTACATATTTGGGAGTTATTGAATAAAAAAAAGGATAAAATTTATCTTTAACAAATATTTCTTAGCTTAGTAAATCTTTAAATACTGAAGAAATAAATTAAGATTATGTATTTTTAATTTTAAAATGGCATTTAATTTGTCTCTCCCTCTTTAAATCCGAGTTCCAAATGTATGACGTTTGATTGGACGTGTAGCAAGTTTCTTAAAAGCCCAACTCTACACCCAACAAATCTCTGAAGTCCACTATTTAGTAAAAGTAGAACAGAATTGCATCCAATAAAGAAAAAATATTTTAACATGCCACAGAACACATTAGTTTTTTAATCCATGCAACCTTTTCATTTTGGTATGGAAGAAGTTAAGAAAAACCACACGGAAGGTATAGAATCTACTTTGCTAACAGTTTATGAAGAGACAAATACGGTGAATTAGCGCCCATTTCCACAATTTTCTTTTTCTCCTTTTGCTTTTCGGCCAGCTTCACAACATTTCGTGCATGCATCAAGCACACTCGTCAAATTTCAATTACTAACTCATCACTTCAACAAAAATCGTAGTTGCTTAAAAAAGTGAACAAGAAAATTATAAAGATAAACACACTTGATTTTTTCATTAATATATAAATATATCTAAGAAATATAGCTGCGGGCTCATACATTTGAAGCCACTTCAGCACCTTACAAGTTTCACATAGTTCCCCTCCATTTTTTCAAATCCTAAACACTTCAAACTCGTATATCCCTCCACTTGCACAATAAAGACAAAGAAAAAAAAAAGTCAAAAAGTTCACTGATCACTACCACCACTTACTTTACTTCCCTCCATTTTTTTCTCCCTGTATCCACATCCCAAGGCAAATTCAAAACTACATAGAGGTAAAGCTTTTTCTTTTTTTTAATAAAAAAAGGACTCATAAAACATAATCAGACCCTGAAATTTTTGCCGGTGAAGGTTTGGCCAAATTGCCAGCTGGCAGGTACAATGTTCCACGAGGTCGAGGTGCGTCGGTCACTGGCTGTGACCCTGAAGGAGAGTGACTGACCAACCAGAACAGCGTTTGATTGCCAATTCTGACCCCAGTTACGGCTCATACTCATCCACCCAGTCTTTGACCCTTTCACGCTCGTCCTCACGATATCCCCTGCACCCGCCACGTTGGTGATCAAAACTAGGTTAAAGTAACGGAAGCCGTTGATCGTGAACCTCATCCCTCCCTGCTTTCGACAAGGCACCCTGCACGTCCACGCATCCAATCACAATCGTCAGTGGCATTATTCGTAATAAAATGCACCCACGATGGCAAATAATTACAATTACATATATACAATGAAGATTAATCTTATTTTTGATTGGTTTCGAGAATCGTGCAATTACGCGGCAAAAGTGCACGTTTGTCAAAATCCTGAACCGGTTTCAGATAAACGGTTCAGGTTTCCTCCAGATAGGGGCCCACCAAATAACCATCAACGGTTCCGATCAGTTTCCACTTTTCTGAATTACGAATCACCTATTGTCTACTGTCTAGTCCCCGCCGCAGTGTAAGAATATGTACACTTTGTCGGTTTAAACGACGTGGCATTTCTGATTATGCGCTTTCTACTCTCAGAAGGCCAAAAGCCAAACAAGCGCGTTTAGTCTCTTTCTTTTATTCTCAATTTATTATAAAATAATAAAACATCAAAATCTCCCTTTCTTTATTATAAATTATTAATTTTTTGTTCCTAGTGTCTACACAATTGTTCGAAAACCCACACCTTTCCCAAATGCGGGAAATTCAGCCGTATAATTTTTTTAACTCAATTTTTAAATTAGTGAAACACAAATTACTAATAACTAAAATTTAAAAAGGGAAAAGTAAAAACAGTAACTTTAAGGTTAATAGTGAATAACAGAAAACATATCTAAAAATAAACAAACAACGAAAAAGTAAAGGAGAAGTGTGGAGCGAAAATAAGTGAAAGTAACGTTACCGGCGGTAAGAGACGGGGACGATGCCGGCGCGGTACTCGGCAATTTTGAGGAACATGGGCATGGCGAGGTCGAAGTGTGGTCTGGGAGGGTTGCACCATCCGCCATTGTCGCTGGGGAGAGCGTAGTTCGGAGGGCAGAAGTTCGTGGCCGTCACCAAGATCGAGGGGCTGCCAGCGTGGCACCAGCTCGGGTCGTTGTCGCACTTTATCTCGAAGCACGCTCCGCAGCTCAGCCCGCTGTTGAACAGCGCCGTGCTCAGCGCCGCCGTGTTCACGCCGTAGCCCTGGCTGTAGAGGTTCCCGTACCCGCACGCGCCTCCCATTGTGCCGGACGCGTCGCTCCCGCCGTAGAACGTGGCGTGCGCGCTCTCCCACGCGCCGCCGCTGTAAACTCCCGGGATTCGGGCCTCGGCGGAAGTGAGAAAAACGGTTACGAGGGAAACAATGGCAACGATTTTTCGGACAGAAGCCATTGTTAGTTGGAACACAGAGCAGGGTTTAGTTAGGAGTTATGAGAAGAGGAACGGTTTTGGAAACTAACTCGCTTTGTGTTTGAGTTGTGAGGAGGGAAGTGAGAAAGGTTCGTGCTATTTATGGGAGAGTGGCGGGGAAAACTGGGCCCCACTGCGATCTCTTTTGGACCGTTGATTTTCACTCTTGATGTTCTTGTTTTCTTTTGGCGATTAAAGTGGTAAAAATAAGTGTTGGTTACGTTTATTTTTGACCATATATCTATCTCAAAGTGATGTGAAGTAATTGTAAGTGAGTGTGGAAGAGAATAGTGAGGGGTGCTATGGTGGTGATGAGTGTAGGGGACAAAAGAGGTTAGGGACATTAGGACCTCAAAATTCATATCAAATCTTCTTTGCTTCATTTACAAGTTCTTCCAACAAACCAAACCATTTTTTTCTATTTTGGAATTTGAGGTTGTTCTTTATGTTGTTACTAACTTACTATGCTTGTGTTCTTTTTTTTTCCTCAATGTTTCAACTCGAGTCAAATACACTATGAATATAGTTGTACGGATGTGATTTGTTTTCCATATGAATATTGCTCAGGGACCACCAAATCAAAGGGAATGACTTTTAACATACCATATAATTATAATTAATCAGTTTCCATGAATTAATAATACTAAATATTTGGTATAATCTTTAGCATTTTAGTTTTTGTATCGTTTCGGAACTAAAAAGCATACACATTCTCCTGAACATATTGTAAAAAAATTATTATAAGCAAATGATAAAGGGTTTTTGTTTCACTAGATATTAGAGTGGTGTTTAAGGAATCTCTATTGTGGAGACAGTGGCAAAGAAGTTGGAGAGATGAAAGATAATGAAGAAATCTTGAGCCGCTATAAAAAAAAGTTACCACCAAATATCTCAATCGTGTAATGGCAACAAAATCATATTGGTAGTATGAAAAAAAAAAAAAAAAACTAACATCAAATGGAGAGAAGAATACAAAGGTTTGAGTTTGATTAAGTTTTTGTGATTTTTAATCAAAATTTTAAGTTATAAGAACAATGATAAACCCAAGTCAGAGTCAAGTCACCTTTCACGGCTACTGCGCCTGCATATACTGATACTTCCCCTTTTCTTCACTACTAAAATAGAATGAACTAAAAAAAATGCATGCATTTTCATTGGTTTTTCAATATTTTGAGATCCATAGTCAGAGACGCTGTAGCAAAAACAGCAAAAGTCTGAGACACTGATAAAGCAAAACCTAATTTCATATTTTTATCATAAAGAAGCAGTCGAAATTATGAATCATAAAAAAAGTAAGTACTTATTTTACATATAAAATTGCGTTAATCACTCTATATTCTACACTTGCTAAATTTGTCAGTCTTCTTCACATGCAATTCCATGTCAGGTTTGTCGAGTTCACACGTTAAAGTTGTAACTAACTCGTAGATGTTTCCTATTTTGCTTTCAAATCCCATTCATATTCATCTCTTTTGTAACAAAACTCTTATTTAATAATTTTGTGTGTGTGAAAATGCTAATCTTGGTCTCATTCATAAGGCCATGGAAAATGCTTATATATCTATTATACTTTTTGGAATCAAATGTGGTATTATTTTATGCTTTGGTTTCGAAAGCCTGTTTTTAAACAAAAACATTAAATTTATAGATTTTTTTCCTTCATTTTAAAAAATAACGTAAATTTTTTTAAAAATTAATTAAAATTGTTTCAAATTCAGTTTTGTCAAGCACAATTTATTTCTAACTACATTTCGTCAATAAAATAAGGAGTATGAGTGTTATTTTTTAATAACGTGTAGAATATGTATATGTCTATTCTAGAATTAGAAAACATAAATTTCATTCAAAAAAGTTAGAGGAGGGAATAGTTAAATAATTCAATTCTTGTTTATAAAATTCCATTGTGTTTTATATTTTTAAACTTTTTTTTAATTTTCACAATATTTAGTTAGATTTAACCCAATTTGATATTTTGAAATTAGATAAGGTAAATGAGTGACAGTAAACAAGAGATGTGAATGTATATTATAAAATTATTATAGATAGAGTGTCATTCAACTTATTAATATTATGGAAAATAAACTATTTTTTCTTTATTCCTTCCTACAACGACATTGGACAAGAAATCTGAATGTCTAAGTTGTTATTAGAGATTTTAGAAGGTTATTTATTATTATTAAAAAAATAAAAATGATTTTGTGACAATATATATCCCGTGGATAAGAAATTTAAAAAAAATTAATATAAGAATAATTTAATAGTTTAAAATTAAAAATTAAAAATTTCATTTAAAACATAAGAATTTTAAAATTCGTATACTCTTTTTATTTTTTAAAATGGTATTTCTTATCTTTATATTCATTTCTCAATTTAATATCAGTTAAAAGATTATCTAAAATGAATGTGTACGTCCTCTGTACTTAACTAAAATAAGAATGAAATTAAAGTACTACTAAATTATCTAATACATGCAAAATCTTTCATTGACTTTTGGTGAATACGGTCACGATCTAATCATGCGATTATAGCAGTGGATTGTGTTGATCTTTATAATTATGCTCTTGTGATTGTTATACCCTCTGCAACGTTTAGTTTTTTTTTTTTATAAGGATTGGATCATCTTTTTTTTTTCCTCTATATTAATTTTATTCTTTCGTCAATAAAAAAAAATGCAACAAATTTCAAATAATGCAATGTAAGATTTAAAGAAAAAGTTTAGAAATAATAGCATATATGATGCGTGGAGAGATTATACAATATATTCAGTTTTAATTAAGATGGTGATTAATATTTATTTCTAACTAATAACAACACATAAACTCATATTAACCAATGTTTATACTGTCATTATATTTATTCAATAACTTATCTCTTCCTACCTTTCTTATAATATGCAAATTTAGCTTAATTTATCTTTAATAATTTTTTAGAAATAAACAAAAGTAAACAGGCATTTACCCTTTCACTTTTATTTTTAAAAAAATAGTGTTTTTTTCAAATAACTCTATGTAATTGTATCTAGTATTTTTATTTAATTTATCGTTTTATAACTTTCACCGTTCTCTTTTCTGATTCTTTGAAAGATTTTAATAATGAAATTTCATTATACACTTTCTATAATTTTTAGTAGAAATCAAATTAATTTTCAATTTAGTGGTTCATTTGTAACGTTTAAGCAATTTTGTTCCTACGAAATGAGGCAAACAATTTATATGCCTGAAATATAAATATTTTGCATAAAAATAAGAGAGTAAATATTGAATCCTTATTTTGAAAAAATGGCAAATATTTTTGAAACACTATAGTGGTATCTTAGTAGGTTGAATTAAATACTATTATGAAAACATTTTGTGAAAAATACTTAAACAGGGAATTTGAAGCACAGTAATTAGTGGAGCAAATAAAGAGATAAGAGAATATAATTAATCTTTGATCCCACAAAGCATATAATTAATCTTTCTTTCTACATTCCCTCTTGTAATAAAAAAAACGTTTTTTTTCGTAAATGTAATTTTTGTTTTTTGCAAAGTGAAGGAAGAGAAGAAGAGTTTGAAAGTTTAGAAAATTGGTATGTGTGTGTAAAGAGGAAGAAGAAGAAAAGTGGGCGGAAGAAATTCAACGAATAGAGTGGCCACCGCATTCAACGCTCCACGTATTACGCCGTGCATTTGACCGTACATTCGGGGACGCCGTTCAGTCTTCCCACATTCCAACGACTAATAATGTCACACCCACTCACTACCCAACAGAACGGAGAATTCGCGGTGATTTACCAAACGACATCTAACTCACCGTTATCCTACCGTATAATACTGTACTTCAGCCATTTTTATTTTTTTTACAATTTCTCTGCGCATTGCGTAAATATTTATAATTTTAGCTGTAATTTTTATTTTTATACACATTTTTTACAATTTTCTTTTTAATATTCTAGTGAAAAAAATTTACTAGAGTTTACACTGAATTTGAGAGGCCTTTTATATCATAAATAATGTTGATGTAGATATACCTATTACATCTTTTACAAACACTATTTATGTAAAATTAAAAACACAGTCTATTGAAAAGGTAAAAATAACGTATTATAACCAATGTAATATTTTTTTTTTAAAAAAAACTATAAATTAATAAATCTCTAATTCATACAAGAAAATATCATATGAATTTTCAGAATCTTCTATCAAGTACAAATATGTGAAATAAAAACTTAAAATATAAAAAAATAGCTTAAAAATACTAAATAAATAAATAAAACTACTAGTAAATAATGCGATTTTAGAAATCTGGAAGTCAATCCCCTTCGCATGTTAGGTATGACATTGGCTATCCCATTGTTGGTCATGACATTTGTTATCTTATCTCGAATAACTTTCATTTTTGGAATGTTTTAATTCAAACTCTGTCAAAAGTTAAAACACCCTAAATTTTGAAAATTCAAACTCTATGATAAATATATATAATGTAAGAACTTTACAATCAAATATACACTAAAAGAAGATTTGGATCAAAAACACATCTCTAACTTATTTTTAATGAATTTTATAAAAATAATAACTTATTACAAAGAGAAGCGGCAAGGGGATAAAGGTGAAACCAGACATTCATAGTCATGTATCAAGTAAAATCACTCCTATAATACCCTTAATGACCTACAACATAATGTAAAAACAAGCTAAATAAAAAGAATCATATACATTGAAAATACAAAACAAAACAAAATAAATAAAAATTATCAACAAAGGAACCAAATAAAGGTGAAACTAATGAGCATGCATGTACCATAAAAAAATGTTAAAGCAAATGATGTAATAGAACAAATGATGTAATAAGTGACCTACTTAATTATCTTTTCAAAATTCTTTTTGTGAAGTTTTCTGAATTATTTCTTAGATAAGTTATATATAACTATCAATATAAAATGAACCTTATTACATCGAGTACTCGTTATCTAATGTAAAATATTATCGTTTATTTATAAAATATATTATTTCTATTTATAGCCGCATTTTTTTAACTGATATTAATATCCGTAAAATCCCATTTTTTTATTAAAAAATTTTGTAAGAACCTATCGTAATAATTAATCTTTTATTTTAAGTTTTGACTTCCCGCTGACGGGCATGAATTTTAATTTTAAAACAATTGGTAAAGTAGAACCATTATTTACAAGAAATCAGCGCAAAATGAGAACATAAGTTGATAACATCAAACAGTGTGAAAAACGAAGACCAAAGACATAAATAAGCATCCATTTATATTTTGAAGATTATAATTTTGCGAATTGATGTAAAATATTGAAATAAAGCTTAAAATAAAGGTTGAATTTTTGATGAAGGGAATATTGAAATGTGATGAGTCTTGTGACTACTCACTCACTCAGTGACTCACTCTTGAGAGTTTGAGGTCGTGACTTGGTTAAATTATTGGATGGCATTATCTACCAAATCAGTCAGATATGCCACGTAGTGTGCATAATTAAACCGTAGTTCAACAACTACGTAGCTGCACACACCATTTCTCAATCAATGCCTCTGCAAAACGTTATCCACTATTCTTCATTTGACTTCAACATCTCAGAATCTAAATCATATTAATTTTTGTTTCAATTTCTTCCATCCTCACATTAGTTATAGCCTTGTTTCTTGGCACAAGTGAGGGACGTGGAAAAACCAAGAAAAAGGTACCGTTTTTCCTACTACTACCTACCAAAGTAACAACAACACATCTTAGTCACATTCGTTTTCTTCTCATGCAGGGATGCTAACCTTCTGCACCTGTGAAGCTGTTTATTATTCCACCTACTATTGTTAAAGCTATTTCAATCATCACTAGTGCCTTCCAATTTTCACAATTTTATACTTCAACATTTTCTCCAATCATAACTCATGCACCAGGAAAACCAAAAACAGTAACACATTTCTAAACACACAACTCATAAGACAGACTGGTCTGCATTTGAAGGTAGAATGATAAATGGTTTAGCAATTCATGAATTGAAAAGCATCATTATGCATATTATCTTTCCTTTAGTGAAAAGTCTCAATCATATGATGGTAGGTAATTCAGTTGGCACTGGCAATTAACAGATGCCAAAGTAATCAATGATTAAAAGCCACTCTGTGCTCAATTAAAGAGAGAGACCAAATCTGTTCCTTACAATTTAGATATTGCCAATTGCATAATTTTTTCTTAATTTTTATTGGTCTTTGAATTGATTACATGTAACTTCTTCACTCCATGAGACATTCTGCAATTTACTAGGCAATAAAGCTATGGATTGAAGTTTGGTTTCTAAGTCACCAAATAAGTTTACTTCCATCTCTTCCAACTAAGTCAATTATTGGTGACATATTTGCTTCCAGCTCCTGATAATTAGATATCATTATACCATGTTGTGAAATGTGTAATCTTTGCTGTTAAATCAATAAACTAATACCAGTTATGTTTATGGGCATGAAGAATAATTAAAAATCTTTGCGGAAACATTTCCAATACGATCGAGGTAGATTTGACCATGAAACATTTCTTGAAAATAAGGGTTTTGTGTCGGATGGGCTAAGAACTGTTATTTACAAGGTGCAAAATGCTTCGTATCCAACCAATAAACTGGGAGAACAGTCAACAAAGTGCTGTTTACATGCATAAATGCCAAAAAAGATAAATAGAAAAATAAATTATTTGATTATTAAGTAATGGAACTGTTATAGTATATGGTTTAAATTGACTATTAAATAAAACACACGTATTAAGAGAGAATACACACTTTCATGTATTTCCAGAGGTGTGTCATGATTCCACTGTAAGCATTTAGTATTACATCATTAATCTAGAAAGGTATCATTGTAAAAAACAAGATCATGGCCACAGTGAAAATAAAGTTAGGAACTAATTAATATCCTATGACGACAAAAGCAACAATTAGTACTACCCTAATACGCTTGAGAATATAAAAAAAAATGTTATGGTAGTACTATTTAGTATGATTTAGGGCATCCCATTTGTTCATGCATGGTGTAATTGAAAACGTGCCCAATCTTTGTGGGACAATGGTGGACCATTAGGCCCATTTGGAATGGCATGTCTGTTCTTTAAATGAAATCCGTTGCTAAAAATCAGCAGGCTCCATTGAGCTTTACGCAATCCCCATAAAAAATCCTAGTTTCCCCTATAAGCAAGCAAGTAACTGCGAATCATATCTTCAACTTTTGTACTTCTTCTTCTCCCATGCATTCCACTTCCACAACCACCAACTTTTTCTTTCTTTGTGCTCTTTTTGAACTCAAGCTTCTTTTAATCATTCATGGGTCCCAACCTAGCCCTGCCACACTCATCTAAGTAAGTGAGCAAAGCTTGATCAGGACAAACTACCTGTTTAACTACCTACCATGCACACTGGCCCAAGGAATTTTCACAAAATCAACTACCAATTTTCCTTTCTTGTTTAACATTTTTAAGGACCTTTAGGAGTTGGGCCCGTGAGATCTAGATTTGATTTGGAGTTGGCGTTCAACAAGCCTCACATGCTTAAACTCTTTTTTGCATACGTACAAATAAAATGGTTAATCCCTAATTCTAGTTGTTACATTAAAATATAACTTTAATATCAGTATCTAACAAAAAGAGTAACAGCTATATATAGCTTGGGTAAAAAAAATTATATTGACAGTTAGTTCAAATCTTTAACTTATTTTTTAAGATAATTATGATAAAAGTTAATAAATTTATCTTATGTTGCAATAGAAATCAAGTCACGGGAAAGAAAATTTTCAAATAAATAAAGTCGTAATCGGATTAGGATCCCAGAGTTAATTACTTAGAGAATGTATTAACACCCTACCAACCCGTCTTAATTTAATTAAATGAGTGAAATAAATATAATTTTTTAGAATATTTATTTATTTTTCAAAAAGTAAAACAAAAATACAAGTTAAAAAAATAATGAAAATATTTTTTTTTACCTGACAATTTCATCATCCATCATGAAAAATTATGATTTATTTAGTTCTTGATAGAAAACTATTTGTTGTTGGGTTTAATTCTAATTTTTTGAAAATTTTGATACTTTTAGTTTTTTTTTTTTTTAACTTTTAGTTCACATGAATAAAGTCCAGGACGATGTGGACGACTATACCTAATTTTTACGAATCGAAAATAAAATAAACTATTCATCAATGACAAATTGTTTCTTGAATTTAAATTAAAAAAAACATTTGTTAATCTTATAAAAAAAAAAGATATCGAGTATAAGATTATACGAACGATCATACAAATATTTAAATACTTATTTCTATTTTTTCAAACATTTTGTATAAAATATCAAATAACTCATGACGATCATTTGAATATTTAAAAGAATTTATTAAACGAATATTTTATTTATCACATAAAAAAGTTTTAAATAATAAACAACAAATATAACGTCACATTCGGTGATACATATATTTAAATAATCATCTTTTTTATTTATATTTAATATTTTTAAATATTAGATAGATATATCCATATATCTAAAATTTATTTAAAAAATAAAATGTTTAAAAACTTATTTAATTATTTTAAAAATATCATGATTATGTATTTATAAAAATAAAGTGACATATATAGTACACTACTCAACTTTCATCTCTTATTTTTTTAAGAAACAAAGCGTGGGTATATAAACTAAAAAAAGGGAGTGCAAAAAAACAAACCTGTTAGGCTAGTATCATAAGCCCGACCTTTTTCTTCTACTTAAAAAAAGAAAAGCAAGATGAAAGCTGTAAAGGAAAAAAGGAGTGCAAACAGTGAATATTGGACCAATGAATGCTAGGGGTGTAAAAGATAAAATAGGGGTTGGAACAGCGAATGCTGGGCCACTAAAATGAGTCCAGATTTCTTCTCTTTTTTTTTAACGAGGTGTATTTATGAAAAAGGGAGTGTTGAAAACAACACCCACTGAATGAGCCTAGATTTTCTTTTCGTCTTTTTTTTCAAAGAAAGGTGGTACATATATAAAGGGTTATGTTTCCTTACATAATATTTAGACCTTACTTACTTAACACTACCAAGGACAAATTTCTCAAATTGGTGTAATTTTTTTTTTGAAATTTCTGAAATGATGCATTTTTTTAGTTATTTTTGGATATAGGTAAATCGTGCATATGAGACACCATATCATTGTAAAGAAATTGTGGCCCTATTCCAAGATTTAATATAAGCTTAAATGAAATTGTGAAAAGAGGACACGATCTTAATTTACTAGATGAAATTGTGTATCTAATCTTTCAATTAATAAGTTAATTAATATAGTGAGAATATTGTACGATTTTAATAGGGTTAATATTCTCCACCTATTCCTCTTCTGTTTTATTTGGCAGGTGTGATGTATTGCTAATGTGCAACTAAAATAAATGTACAGTTACAAAAGTGGTTTTAATTATTGATAAAAATAATTGAAATTAAATTGAAACAAATGTGAAGTTAATTTGAAATAAAACAATAAAATGGGTGAGGGGATTATTGTTTAAATTAAAATAAAAAATGATATTAGTATGAGATTTATATATTAAACTAAAATAACAGTAAGTTTGATTTTGAAAAGAAAAATTAAATTAAATTAATATTTAGTAATAAAATATATTTAGCAAAATTAAGTTTAAGTTTGATATTTGAATTTAGTTACTAATATAAAAATAATTTAAAATAAAATTAAGATTTAACAATAAATTTAGAATACAAATTTTGAAAATATTATATAATTTTTTATATAAATTTATTGTTAGTTTTTAAATTATATTTATTACTAACTAAATCTATTTCATATATTAATAACTAAATTCATGTAACTTTTCTTCACAGTAACCACTATTCTATTCAAATTAAATTAAATTTTTTACATTTATTTTAATTACACACTAGCAATAGATCACACGTGCCAAATAAAATAGAAGAGGAATAGGTGGAGAATATTAACCCTATTAAAATTATACAGTAATCTCACTATATTAATTAACTCATACATTTTCATTTAGTAAATTAAGATCGTGTCCTCTTTTTACGATTTTATTTAATTATATTAAATAGTGGAATAAGACTACTATTTTTTACAATGATATCTGATCTTTTATGCACAATTTATCCATATCTGAAAATAAATAAAAAAATACACCATTTCAGGAATTTCATACCAAAATTACATTAGTTTGAAAAATTTGCTACCGTAAGGCGTTCTTGATTATATACTTGGCTGGATTAATTTCAAAGTCCGAAACAACACAAGTAACCAATTTGAACAATACAATGAAATAACCTTATAAAATAGTGATAGTGTCCAAGATAATGATTTATTTTTATTTTTTTAAAGAATGATATAAGTTGTAAATAGTAAATTTACAGAAACAAACACAACATAATCTAACACTTATTCTGTGTCACACTATTACTACTAGATGGTCTACTACGTCATTCAATCAATAATAAAAAGACAACTTATAAAATTTATATGTTCTAACAAAAAATATTTTCCTCTAATTAATATATAAATTAATTAGTAAATTAAGTGAACTAAAGTTATGTTTAAAATTAAAAGAGTTAATCGAATAATTTAGAAGCGTAGGGGAAATGGGTGTGGGTGGAACTGCAGATTTCTTCTACAAGGAGGCTCAACGGCTAGGCTACGTGGCTCGCTCCGCCTTCAAGCTTCTTCAGATTCAGAAGCAACACAACGTAATCAACCGTGGCGCCGCCGTTCTCGACCTCGGTTGCGCCCCCGGAGGGTGGCTCCAGGTGGCTTGTCAGAGCTTGGGTCCCTTCCACGGCGGCGGCTCCGTCCTCGGCGTCGACACCAAGAAAGTCAAGGTTCCCCCTCTTCACTGCGATTCTAGGGTTCAGACCATCTCTGCTGACGTCACCACACTCTCTCACCACCGACTCAGAGCACTTTCTCCCAAGGAAAAAGGGTTTTGTGTGATACTCTCTGATATGTGTCCCTTGGTCTCCGGAATCACTACCAAAGATGCAGCCTTGTCGTTTGAGCTTGGAATGCGTGCCTTGGATTTGGCTCTCGGCAACAGAATTCACCTGGAGCCAATTGAGGATGACCCTTCTTGTTCAGATGACGGTCAAGGAGTTTTGAAGGTTGGTGGGCACCTTATTATCAAGCTTCTCGAGAGTGAAGATGCCAAAGGTGCTTCCTTGCTTACTTCTCTGAATAATGCAATTGACATGTGCCCAAAATGAAATTTGGTGTGTTCAGTTTAAAAGGTTTGACATTTCAGTTTATTCCCTTTGATAGACTTAATTGGTGATTGTGTATTAGTTTATCATACTGATTTCTTCAACTTGTTTGTATCAAAAACTGAGAAAGATTAATTTGGTGTATCCAAAGTGAAGCCTTTTAAATCTAAGGGATGGGACTGAAACTTAAAATGTTGATAAGGACTTAAAATTCTATTTTTAGTGTTCAACTTTATTGCTTTGATTGTATTTCTTATGTGTTGTTGATTTCTTTGAATGTTTATTTGCTGTAGAAATTAACCAGCTTTCTAAACCGTTCTTTAAGAAGACATCATGGCTCAGACCTAAAGCTACAAGGCCGTCGTCAAGAGAGATTTATTTGATATGTCAAGGTTTAAAGCCAGATGCTAAGATATAGATGGTTCTCTTATATACTCTTTGTCCGGGGGAATGTTGACCATGAGTCTTGCTTCTATTTGATGACGATAATTATTGTGTTTGTGAAATTCATTATTTTCTGGCTGGCTTTTGATGCTTATTGTTAAGGAGGGTGGTGAGAGGTTATGATGAGTTTGTGATTAGAATGTTCCCATATGTGCCCCAAGCCAAGGAAATTGTACTTAATTTCAATGAGGAAAAAAATGTGAGTTCAATTGAATAAGGGAATCTGTGTTGTGCTTGAATGCCCTTAGTTACTACCACCATGATGACATACGGGATATGATTGTGACAAATAAAACTCACTTGTAGTTGCTATCGTTTAACGATTGAATTAGTATTAATAAATGTATGAAAGAGCGACGCCAAATCTGTGAATAACACTGATTCGTAACATAAATCCTTGAGTAAACAATCATTCAAATATGGTTTATAAATTATTCTACATGTCTTTTCCCTCGCTTTCTTCTTCGTAGAAAGAAACGAAATAATATTTTTATGGATACAGTAATAAAGAACTAAAATAACCACAGATTTTGAAACAATTAATGAAAAGCATTTTAGATAAATTGCCTGATTAAGTGATATATATATACAAATAACATTGTTGCTGATTGAGGTTTAATTCTAATTGCGTATGAAAAGAGTTTTGTTAAAAGAAATAGAACTTGCTTTAATGAACTCCACTCTTTAAATGAATCGATCTCTAACTGTCATTGGCAAATATCATTGGTACAAAATAGCAAAAAAAGCGTTTAACACGATTGTAAAATAATATAGATGGCTACTTTTGCAACTTCCATTGGTGGTAGAGAAAAAAAAAAGTACTAATTATTTCCAGAATTTGAGTATTTCATTGAACATGAAGAAGTTAATTCGATCTGTCTTCTTCAATTAACATCTTTTGTGCCAAACTCTTGAACAAGAAATAAAAAGGGGATGCCTTTCCTATGATTTCAGTTGAAAATATGAAGCATATGTCAACAACGTAAAACAACAAACAGCAATGAATCTGTCAACGAAGTATGTGCTATTCAGTGGATTCAAAATATTAGCAGTTGCTGTGAAACACCATGCTTTTGTTGATGTTCCGGTTCAGCAAAAGCAAGACAACATATCATAGTACATGAGAATACTTTCTAAACAATGGTCTCTAGACAATGTACAGTACTATACTGTGACCAATTACAATGTATACCGCAGTTGATAATTGCGAAGCCAGTCTTCACCTTTTTCATAATAATCCTGTCTACTGAAAGTTTGCATATGGAACTGTGAGTCTGAGGCGAAGGTAGCAGCCCCACGCCATGCATCCATGACTGGATCCAATGCTCTCACTATTTTTATAGGTGAGCCACATGGTCTAATCATCCGAATTCCAGCTTCCAGGCGTTCAACTATACCAGGGAAAAGAGAACTTCCACCAGTAACAAGTATGGAACTAGTCAGTCTCTGTTCCAAGGTTTCATCCTTGTATGGTAACCTCCTTATTGAGACCCCAGCCATTTCGTCTAATCCTACCTGATCAACGCCAATCCAGTTTGGATTAAACAGTATTTCAGGACATCTGAATCTTTCAACCCCAAGAACAATCTGAAAATCTTCTTTGGTCAGAGGACGAAACCGTGGCACCTCAGCAGGTTGACTGGTACCGGCATCTAACTTGGGTATAAATGTTGGATCCAGGTCCTATCAAATTAACAACGTAGAAGCATTTTTGTGAATTGCAAATCAAAACCCGCATAAACAAGTGAACTTGTACAGCATAAACTAATTTTATGGGATTTTATCCTGTAAGGCGTTCTAACCTGTAGCCTAGAAGATATGCGGGCTAGCTCTGTTTCATCTTCATCTGGCTCTTCATCATCATCGTTACCATAATCTTTGCTCATCAATTTGTAAAGCTGCCAATCTTCATCTCTAGCACCAAATGTATCTTCACCCTTACCACGGTCAAAAGCTGCAGTTGTCAGGAGACGCATTCTTTCCCTCTGAGCAGCATTCAGTCTTTCACCACGGCCAATACCACCGGACAAATTATTACCATTTGAATGGCCTCCGTTTGTCTTAAGTCGCTTATGTTGGTCAACTCTTTCTGAAAGGTCTTTGTATCTAGCATGCAATTGCTCCAAATAAAGGTCCGGGTTCTCTCTGCATTAAGCAGAGAAAAAAAGTTTATAAAATAATAATCATTTAAAGCGTAGTCAAGATTGCAATCATGCAATGAACAAAAGTTGTATCCTGCGCATAAGTAAATGTGAATAGTAAACTATTCACTTAGCTCTACTGTTATCCCTGTTCTTCAAAATCCTTATCAGATTCAAGCTAGTGACCTAAAATAAGATTGAATACTCCCTCTTTTCTATCACTTACTTTCTCCCATTTTACTTGGTTAAATATCAGGGGAAAATCTTACATAAGCAAGCAACAAACAGAGTATATCTTGAAACTTCATAATGAAACTAAAGCATCAAACATACAGGCGTTTCTCCTCCTCCAGCTGCTGTTTTCTCTCTCTTTCCAATTCCTCTTCATAGCGCTTCTGTTTTAATCGCTGCCTCCCATCAGCCATAGATTTGAGTGACAACTGTTTCTTCTTTTCATTGAGCTGTCAAATATCAATATAGAAAATGAAATTAATATTTTTAACCTCAGCACAAAGAACATCACACAACGAAGATATCTGAAAAATATAATCATATTAAGATTGTAAGAAAACGTGGCTCAAAAAAATGTAATAGTACAATTATCACATGTTTGGTAAACTGTATTTCCCTAGATTAAAAAATATCTCTGAATAAAACAAAATAAATGCTTATTTTTCCAAAACAAGCAGAAAGTGAGCATACACCATTCAGCTTATTGATAATGTAAGAGATCAGCTGTCTGATGCAAAAACAGACCTGTTCTTCAGTCAACATGTCATCAGGAACGTTTATAAGAGAATACTTCTCGCTAGTGCCAAGATCGTCCTTTTCAGTTTCAGCTTGCTCATTCTTTGGTTCACCTTTTGCTTTCCGTAATGATTGCATAACTTTATTACGTGCAGACTCTATCTCCTGCCTATTGACATAGCCAGTTTCTGACAGGAATGGTAGAACCTCACTCTCTTCCACTTGTTCAAGCTGATGCAAAAGAAACTCTAGACCATGCAATTCATTTTCCAGTTCATTAATTTTAGAAGACCTCTTTGCCTCAGCCATTTCTCGAAGCCTTTGACCTTGTTTCTCTTTAATTGCTGCCTTTCTTGCGATCTCTTCCTCAGAAGGAGGCTCTTCAGTTGGGGGTGGAACCCAAGGGAGTTGCCAATATCTGGTTTTTCTTTCAGCTTCCTCGGGTTCTTTCTATTATTAGATCATTCATGGAGTTTTAGAAGCAACAAAGGAACTTAGTCAAAAATGAAAAAAATCTATACATATACCTGAAACAACCTAGCTTCTGAGGCATAATCTTGTGCAATGTAACAATGCTCCATCTTCAGGTCTTCAACCTTTTCCCATGTAAATCTAGTCCTGCATTGATCATTCAATAAAATCTTAATATTCCCCAAATTTAACATTCATTTAGATAGTACCAGAACCCAAATGATTTGATACTCACAAATGATACGGATATTTAAGTGAAAGGAGTTGCTTCAAATGATTAGTCACATGGAATCCACCAATATTAGTACGACAGCATCCTTCATACACAGGCTCCCCGTCTACGAACTGAAATATGCAAAGCAAAGGCAAAATCTGTCAATCACATGCTCGGTGGATTTCTTCTTATTTATTTCAATATTTAAAACAAATTAAATTTGTGAACTTAATTTTATGCAATTTGTAAATTTTAATATTTTTTTCTCCCTACAAGGGCATATTGATGAGTGCACTAATAAGGAAGAAGAAAAGGAGTGAGAAAGTTCTAAAACAATTACACAAAGCATGACCAAGAACATTTGGGCTCACAGAAATATATCTTTGTTTATGGACTTCAAAGCCTTAAGACCTGTTCGCTTTGTTTTACTTGGAATTGTAATTGTATAATAGGATTTTTAATTGGGTGTAAGATGAATATATAGATATTTTGTAGGACCTTAATTGACCAACATCAATTGAAGGCTCAATCCAATGACATATCACAGTTCAAGTAAGGCAAGGAAAACATGCTAAAGAAACTCCTGGAACTCTAGGTTAACATCAATTGAAGGCTCAATCCAATGACATATCACAGATCAAGTAAGGCAAGGAAAACATCCTAAAGAAACTCCTGGAACTCTAGATTTGGAGTGTGCCACAAAGGAGCATGGTAGGGAAAGCATGCTCCAACGAGTGAAGATAAGTGTGCCAAGGAGGGCATGGACAGACCAAGTCAAGGAGGATCTAGAACCTATCCAAACGCATAAACACAAGCAAGAAAACATGCTCCAAGATGTGAAGCTAAGTGCGAAAATTAAGAGCATATTGTAGGACTTTTAGGCACCAAGGTAGCACATGTGAAGAGTAGGAATATTCTAGATCTTGTAATAGGCGAGTACCATGCCTATTCAAGGCACCTATGTGTCATTCATTACAACTTAGAATGAACTGAAATTTCTTTGAGAAATTGAGACTTGTGAGTCTTCTTGAGGATGTGTGCTCTCCCTTACGAAGTCTTACCTTTAGTTTCTAGGAATTCAAGTGGTGAGTCACTTCACTTATCTTCAATCTACTCAAGTGGCAGGATTCTTCAGTTCACTTATCTTGAGTCTACTAAAGTAACGTGATTCTTCACTTAACTTATCTTGAGTCTACTCAAAAGGCATGATTCTTCATCCCTTCTCTACTCAATCTCTTATTTTTCTTTTACTTTTAAAGTGCCTTTAAATTTCTTTTGAGTTCTCTAAACCTATGACCCAAGCTTGAATGAAAATGGTTTCATACCCATTCTTGAACTATGTTCATGAACACCAAGCTAAGAGGAGATTCATATTCTATGGTGATGTTCTTGCAAAGATTTGATTCCTTTGATTCATAACTATAATTACTTTGGATTTAATTGATTACAAGGGAGCTGTCACATAGTGGGTGATCCCACTTCCATTCCCATAGCTGAGGTTCCATCGCGTGTCCTCTATAAAAGTGGTTTTCAGCCGCCCGCACTTTCTTTTACAGGTATAAATTTACAATTATATCTACTTCAAAACTTTGAAAAAGACTGTAAGGAGAATTTCCAGTATGCTGCATATGAATAATTGTTATTATTACTAAGCTACTTTGAAAAGTAGTTATACAGATTATTAACACTACCATGGTAGACATAACTCTAGGAACTTAGCTACTATAACAAAAAACAGCAAACGAGATATATTGAATAAAAAATGTGACATGTAACTGTTACTTAATAATATATGTGACACAACAAAAGAATTGTCTTCACATGATCAACTTTTAGACAAAAGACAATCTATCAGGCTCAACTCAAGCGTAATTGCAAGTAGATTAATAAAACTTTGCAAAGTTCGTCATATATACAATGAGATCCTGTTTACAAATTTAACCATGTTCAAGTGGATGATATTACAATAATCTGCAACAGAAATGACACTCATTTCATTGACATATAAGATCCTTTAATTCAGTAAATAAGATAAAAACAATACCGGAATCACATGGGTTGTGTTGAATCCAGGACACAGAGCAAGACCGTCTTTATCACAAACTCCTTGTTGTTGATTGTATTTATAGCTGAATGCCACATCAACACCAAAAGCTGCCAGAACACAGAAACCCAACTAACTTTTGGAAAAAAATTACACGTACAACATCTAGCAAAAAATCCAGACATGCATCCCTAACGGGAAAAACCAGTGACGATCGTGTGACAAAAACAGGGTACTTAAGAATTTTGTAGTGAATTCAGTTTTCTATAGAAAATCGCTAGTTAAATGTGAAGTTTTTTTCTGCAGGTTGCTAAGTATTAGTACCAATTGACGGAACTCCGTAAGTCTCAAAAAGAAGTTCTGCCATTTTACTACGAGATTGAACTGGGTTGCATACACATTCGGTGATCAGGACAGGATGATCAATCTGCTCCAGCGATAGACATTAAATTAGAAAGAGTAAGTCAAATTAACCAAATGCAGAAAACAGAAGAACGTATACTTATTAAACCAAATAACCACTATGTATCAACTTAAAGACATTATCTTCTGTAAGTAGCACACCAGACTTAGTAGTACCAACAAGACTAATAAACAACGAAGTAAAGACAATAAACTAACAGCTTGAAGGAAGATTAAAAAAAATGAAACACTACTTCACCTATTTCCATACCTCAGTAGTAGCACCCATCCGGTCAAATCCAAAATCAAGAATCTGTGCGTGAAAAAAAAAAATGTCATAATGCTTTCCTCAACAGGGCACAAGTTAAACATGAGACAAGAGGAAATTTACATATTCCATCGTTTCAAACTGGTATACAACATTACTGTCAAATGCAGAACGTGGCCCCGAGCGAGTGCAGTCGAAGTATTTCAGTAAGGCGGGATCATGGTCACCCACAATGGTGACAGTTTCCCCTGTGTGAAAGAACAGGTATTCACTACACCACATAATTGTAGGCAAGCAAAAAGAACCAATGTTGGGACAGAAGTTGTTAGAGATAATATAGCCATTAATGCAGGAAACAAAAACACACATGCGACCTAATTCTTTTGCTAATTTACATAAATAAATATTAAAGCCAAATGTCAGACCAATGCCCTAAGAAAACAAAAAGCATGAAAAAAAAATCTTTCGTATTGAAAGCAAAACTGATCTAGGAAACCGTTAATTTCAGTCCTTTGAAACTAATTCTAAGTCGTTAAAAAAAGTTATTTTTTTGAAACCACATATATCCTCCACGGAAAACAACTATGTTTGAACCAGCTAAAACCACTCAAAGGGCGAACTCCCATCTTATGGAAAAACGAAAAAGGTGATAAAGCAGTACCAGTTACTTTATGGCGTGGCCTTTGCACAATGTTGCGAAAAATAACCCGAGGTTCAGGCTCTCCCGCCCAACTGAAAATTCACGAAAACAAGAACGAGTCTTAACTAGATAAATCCGATTGGGAAATTAAACCAAAAAAATTGAGAAAATTAGGCTTATAATACCCTATGCGGAAATAGGAGGCACCATTGTCTATCACAATGGGAGTGTTGGAATCGAAGAGGTTGAAATCGGTTTGTCGCTGAATGCTGGAAATAAAAGGCATGGTGCAGTCGTTTCTTCAGCTGGATTTCGGTTCTTGTGTGTGCGCACGGCTAGTGAAGAGTCCCAAACCGGTTGGTTAAACCGAACCGGGTTGGTTCGATGGACGGAGAAGCGAATCGGCGTAGAGAAAGAGCATCAGTGGATGAACACTACCACACCATTCTTTTGACTGTTTTGCTTCAGCGTCTTCTTGCTTTCAACTGTTTTCTTCCGGGGTTAGAAAGGGGAAAAATTCAGAAAAAAGAAAATCATTAAAAAAAAGTATATACTCAATGCGTTTGTAAGAATCTATTCAAAGAATATTTAAAGAAAGTTTTTTATATTATATATGTCTGTATAAAGAAAAATAATAATTTCATACCCATTCAACAGGCATTTATATAATTGTAATAAGAAATAGAAAAAAAGAAGCCACATACAATGATAACAACTAAATTACAATTTTCAAAAAAATACACAATGTTATAAACTTGTAAACTAATAATCTAATATAACTAAAAATTTCAATTATCATTAATAATTTTGAGTTTGTATCTAAGATTTAGATAATGATAATATATTTTTGAGTATTGAAGTTAACATCAAAGATAATATAAACTTACCATAAAAGATAATGTTTGAAAAAAAAAAGTTTAAATGTGCTCAGTGTATGATGAATTAGATATTGTGAGGTAAAGTTGTACTTACCTAATTTATTTAAGTCAAATTAGTTTATTAAAATGAAAACCATTAATTATTATTAATAATTCTAAATTAAAAAAAGATTTTAGATTACATGTGTATTTCTAATATTTATGTATATTTTTTACAATTTTATTTTTTTTCTTTTTCAAATGTAGTTTAAACTTTACCTAGAAATATATGTTGTAATTTATACTATATTCTAATATATTTTAAATTTATACTTATTAATTTTAATTAAATTGAAAATCTCGTGATAATGCGTGAGATTATCAAATTTTAACCAAATACAAAGGTAATGAATTATGAAGATTGATTATGTCCGAACTGCGATGTAATTTAGTATGTCCCATTTAAGTATTATTAACTAAAAATAGAACGCGGCACAAGTAATTCGTGTTAATCATTTATTATGAAAGTTATTAAAGTAAGAAAATTTAATCAAAAAATATTGTTAAAAAAACGTTATGGCAGTATTAACAGATCCATAGCGGCCCAGGTACAGGCCTAGGGAACTTATGGCCCATTAAGGATGTCCAGAAATACTTCTCCAGAGATAATTTTTTAAAATGTGAATTAGATCTTTTTTTCATTAATATATATTGTATTTTTTTACAATTAACATGTTCTTTTTTTAATATTTTTTTAGAAATAGATTAAAAAAAATCATCAACATTAACTATATTTTTTATCAATATTAATTAAAAAGATAATCAAGATTAATTGAAAATCAACAAAATAAACCAACTAATAACATTTCTCAAAATTTCTATGATTGATAGAAACTTTTGTTAATACCGATTCAAAAACATTTGATTAACTTTTGTCAAAAAATAATATTAAACAAGAATGAATAAATATTCATATTTTTAAATTATTAACATTTTGTTATATTTAATAATAAATAAAAAATAAAAATTTAATAAAGTTAAATTGTTTGTATAGGTGTCGCACTGAGCGTTATCCCAGTATTAAATAACAAACCCATAAACACGTAACCAGTTCAAAAGGACGTTTATTTTAACGGAGGAACGCGAGCATGAACGGTTTAGGTTAGCTTGGCGGTGGTCATTGCGCACGCGCAAGCGCACATTAACTATGTGGCCCATTAACTACCGACCCAAATTTTCCCGCCAAAAGGGAACTTGTGAACTTAATTCAAAGGCCCAAAACCCTGGGGAAAAGGAAACAGTGCCAAAAAGCCCGCCCTTTTTGCCACGTGGACTCCCTCTTGATTCCACCACACGCTTGCGCGACCCAAAGCACGTACCCTACTCTGTCTCGTTGCGGAGCAAGAAACTTGAGTTACCCCAACCTACTTCTTCCTCAGTGTAACTATAAATAACAACGTTCGCGGTTCCCTAACACAGACATTCTCAAAAGTTCAAAAACATGGTAAAAAACGTTGACGAAGCTTGCCGCACGCCCAAACGCGCCTCTTGTCGGATACCGGCGGCGATGGTGTGCCAGCCGGCTCCCAAGAAGAAGCCGCCGCCTCACACGGCGCGGCGGAGGGTACCGCCGAAGAACGGCTACTTTGTGCCGCCGGACCTTGAGCTCATTTTCAGAGTTGCCGCCGCCAGCGAAGCTTTTGCTTAGTTCATCCATTTCTTCCGTAGAATTTCACTGATTTAACATGTTAACGTGGGTAGGCTAAGTTAATTTCTCTTATGTACAAGTACAACAAGTTTGAAGCACGCGTCTACTTCTTTGTATTTTTTTTTTCTTTTTCTTTTGTATTAACAGGAAAAACAATGTGGTACATATTCTGTTGGAGGAAATTTTGTTATATATTTGGTTATTCCTTCGCAGTGGATAAGTTACATTTGAGATTTCATCGTAAATCTGAATTTTCTTATAATTTTTTCTGTTGCTATTTTTGGTTTTGGCTTGAAGTTCTTAATGGCGTATCAATGCGATGCAACGAAACTAAGAAAGACAAGTAGTTTATTAAATTTTGGTTACCCGATGTTCGATGGATTCAACTTTAGGAAAAAATGGTAACTTTACGCGTTTTCGTTAAGTAAAAAGATACGTACAAATAAAATAAATTATAAAATATGGATTTAGTTAGGTGTTATGATATGAAGAAAATATGAAATTGTCCCATGCTTTTGAGCTTTGACTTGCAAACCAAAGTGTGGGACATAATTTGGTTAATTCGATTTTACAGTCAACTCTTATACTTTTGTGATTCCATTGTTGTCGGTTGATAGTAGTTTGCCGCCAAACCTTGCATAATAATGAGCTAAGTGTGAACTATGGGGTTGTAATTAAGATTTAAGTAAGATTAATAAATACTACATTTTAATTTAGCACTTAAATTTAATTTTTAAATATAAAAAAATCATTTTAGTTGTATATTTGCAGATTTTAAATTATGCAGAGAATTGATACACACTATTGTTAATTAAGTTAATTGTCATGTAATTTAATCGCTTTTATGGAACAAAAAGGCCTTTGTTTTATTATAATTTAAATTTTAAATATTCATTAATATAATTATTTATTTAGCTATTAAACTAAATAAATATATTTTTAAATTTTATTTTCTTTTTCTAAATTTAAATAAGATAATTTATATCGATAATTATGGAGTGATTAGTTTGATGCTCAGCTATTTCATAAGCTAATAAATTATTCCCTGTGTGTGGGTGTACCAAATAACAAACGAGTGATTAATTTTCTAACTAGAATCAAATTAGAAATTCTAAATTAGAAATTTGAAATTTTCTCCTTTATTTAATTTCAATTTCAGAGCATTTATGACTATTTGTTGTCCTTTTCTCTTTTTGCAAGGCATTTTAGGCTGTAGAAAAATTTAAAATAACATTTCTCTTTCTTCTATTGTCTTAAAATCTTACAAATTCAAATAACAATTATCTTATACATTTATATTAAGCTCCATCTCAAACGACATATTTTTTATTTTCACTTCGTTTGCAATTATTTTCACTTCCTTTGGATAAGTTGTTTACTTTGCTTGGTTTAGTTATTATATTTCATGTCAATTCCCATTTCATGTTCAGTTCGTATTGCTTATTTAATTTACGCGATGTTGTTATATTTCAATTCTTATGCATATATTGTTTAATTTACTATGGAGCCGACACAAAATTGACGACTGTGAGTTTTAATTAAAACTAAAAAAAGTGTGTGTGTGTGACGGTGGAATAGATGAAGGTGGGTAAGGTGGCGGTACTACCGATGAAATTGGGCCAACATGAGCCGGCCCATGCCCTTCATATTCATAGCCATAGGCCCACATTGCACTGCTCATTTCTTTTGCTTCATTTATTTATATCACTGTTCAGCAAAGTCTCTTCCAAAGCTATCACCACTTTCTGCCATCACACCCTCACAACACCTGCAACACGTTACCTAGTCCATTCCTATGTAACAAAATTATGTTAGTAAAATCCTGAATCATAAAAATAAAAAATAAATATTAAAAAAATAAAAAGTGATGTGACAAAATGAAATTAAGACTTTGTAAAATTACCCTGCAATTAAAATGTTTTAAAGACACTTCACAAAATTTCATCAGAGTTAAAAACTACCTTAGAGAAAATATTTTTTACAATGAGAAAATAAGAAAAAGAACACTTAAAATAGTGTGGTACTATTAATAATGGGCCCTAGTATCTTATGAATAAAGTTATTTTGAAGCACATGAATGAATCCCTAAAATAAGAGAATATTCATACACTGCAAAAGTCTCATCATACGACCCCTGTCTAAATCTTGCCTATATATAGTACGATGCTCTCTAACTTTGTTCATCCTTTATTACAACACTGTTACTTACATATTGTGCTAAGTTCCGTTCATAATTATAATACAAAACATGGTGTGGATCTCAAACAACACTTCATACATGCAGATCACTAGTTTGCTGTCTATACACTTGTATATAACTATTAACCACATTTTTTTCAATAAATATACATTAACTATTAGATTTGACATTAAACTAGTAACATTAAAATGCACTAGTTCTGCGACCTTTAAACATTGTGTAATTTTAAAGTGAAACAAGATTTTAAATCTTGATTATCTGTAGACAATTACATATTGAAAATTTACTTTCCTCGTTAATAATCTTTCAACATTTTATATATATATATATATATATATATATATATAGATAGAGAGAGAGAGAGAATATTTTTATTTCCAAAAGTCTTACCTTAAATTAAAGTTCACACATATAAATAAACATAGGGTAAAGCAAAGGTTCAAAGTAGAACAATGAGCATCAATTAACTTTTTAATTCGGAGAAATTTTGTAAACTTGATTTTTTTTAAAAAAATTTAACTATTGAATAACTAAAAGATGCATCGATTGATCGAAAGCACTATTTTACTAATTAAGTTTGTCATCTAAGGTTATTTGGTCCTTTCCCACAAAATGTGAAACATTGAGTATACCTTAAATAGTTGTTTAAAAGAGTTAACCAATTTAAGCTTTTAAAATTAACACTAGAGTCCCATATTTTCTTGAAATTATTCATTAGGTTTCTTTCGCAAAATCTATCTAAAGAAGTATTTTCAAACTAATTTTTTCCAGTTAAATTTATGGTATAAATTCTCATGTAATTAAAATTATTGAAAAAATCTTAGTTTAAATTTTTTACTCTTCACAGTCTAATGATGAATTGGCAACACAATGATGAGCTTCTTTCTCTTTTAATAAGGTTACAACGTTAAGTGTTACTTTCCAAGTTTCTATCATCTTACAAGATAGTACACAAAATAAGAAAAATAATTAATATTCATTTTTATATTAATATTATTTGTAATATGATCTCAACTACTATTTTTCTCATTTATGACAAGTGTTTCAAAACTATCTAGAAATAAGGATATAATTAAAAATAGTTAATATGTTAAAATTTTAATTAAACAGATAAACAGAATTTCGTTAAATGAATAAATAAAAACGAAACATACAAATATGAACACAAAGTTCTAAGTGTCAGAAATGGCACCCAGTTTTGAACGACTGTTTTTTACAATTTTTACACAGTAAGATAAAGGTTTCATGTATGCAATTCGAAACAACAAATTCAATATAGATTCATAATCGATTTGCAACAGTCCAAATTAAACATCAAAGAGTATTAGAATTTAATGCTTATTTTATGAATTAATACAAAATAAATGTCCTCACATCTATGAAATAATATCTAGTCTTTTGAAGGCAGGGTTGTGCGTGAAAATTTTCAACTTTTGAATTGTTAGTGACACAATCATGTTTGCATGGAAGGTGACTTCATCTGTGTTTTCTGTGCTGCAAGAAAATCGTACTAAGCTCAGGAACATGAGTGTTTTCACGGACACAAACAGTGTTGTACACCTTAATTGTTGGATATGAACAATTTTCCATATATTATATGAGGATCTAATTGATAAATTTGCACTTTTAAATCCAATACAAATCAAAATTGGCACTACCATTTTGGAAAGAAGATCGAGATTTGCTTAGTAATTAGAGAAAAATAGTAGACAGAAAAGGGAGATATTCATATTTACAGTAACAAAAACAAAGATATTGTGAAAGGCAATTCATCCAATGAAACCCGCACATACATTAATGAAGTAGCTGAAATTTCTTTTATGTGAATCAGTAAATTTCTGTTTCAATTCATTTAGAATTTCCAAACATGGCATCAAAACATGTTCATCAATTGTTGCTTCCAAAGAAATTCCTGGACAATCTCTCCTCGTAAACCGAAATTCTTGAATAGTGCTCCTAGAAAATACGACATGCACGAGGTAAATTATATAGATAATCCTACTTTTAACTCACCTTCTCGACATAAATTAAATTTCATGATTACTTGGAAAAAATTAATCAAAATTTTACTGCACATATGTGATAGAATTATTGAAAAGAATATTCACTTGTCATCGTTTATGTTAATGAAAAACTTGGATGATAAGAATGTAAAGAACTTCATTCAACTGTTTATCTTAAATGTGTGTGTTAAATTTGGTCCACACAATGTGTTAAAATTGATTAAAAGAAGAAGAATGGACAATAACTATCTTAGTGATATATCCAAAGACGAAAGTGGAACAATTTTCCATCTATGCACTGTTTTTACTTTCTTTGAAAGATTTGGACACAAAATAACTAATTATTTTTTATTTTTCTTAGAATTTTGTTACCTTCGTATACTCAATGAAAGGAAACCTTACTTCATTCTATTATGAAATTTTTAGTTAATCATATATTCAATCTTATAATTCATATTCTTCCGTTTTACCCATTATTACTTTCCAAATCACCCAAGAGTTTAGTTACCATCATCTTCAACATATTTATATATGAAAATGGTAATATAAATATAATAAATCTAATAATCCATTCAACCCGAACTACTCTAAAATCCCCCCTTGAAAAAAAATCTCACTGGAATTCTTATTTTCATTATAATCACATTTTTTTCTTCCAATTCTCAGGTTCCTGTTGCAACTTATCTCCTAACCTAACATGAAAATAGCATAAAAATTGATTCAAATAAGAAAAAAAATGAAGAAATATAGAACCAAAGGAAGTTTAAAAGTGTATTTACATGACTTATATTTATGAATACCTTATTACTTTTATTTTTATTTTTAAAATTATTTGAATAAGTTTATAACTGTACATTTAATTAAGTGTTTACTAAACTTAAATGTGAATTTTAAGCAAAACAATGGTCGCTGATGTAAAACCTTACAATGACAATATCTACAAGTCAAGCGTATGCTTTAATTCTCTGGAACACAATGTTTGAAGTTCTTACAGAATAAACGAAATAAAGTAAGTTTGGTTTGGAGAAAACATATTTAAAAAAGTAGAAATAAAGAATAAATAACCTGAAAAAAAAGTGAATAAAAATAAAATTAAATATGTAATTATTTAGTAAAATAAATATTTTGGAAAGCAAAGAAAAAATAGGTTACAAGATATATAGGTTGATTGATTTGATAAAAACAATAAAGATAAAAAAAAGTAAAAAATTAGTAGAACGAACTTAGTTTTTTCAAGATTAATTATGATTCTCTTCTCCATAAACCAACCCAACCAAATTAATTTTCCTCTTCTCCCTTTGTCAACCAAACAAACCCTAAAGCATTTCCCCTTCATGAAAAGAAAGACCAAATGGAACTGAAGTACATACTATTTATAGATAGGAAACCAGCACATTAGCCATATATCTAGTTAAGCAAACAATTTGGTGTATTCTGAGGAGCAACTAATCTAGATTTTCCTGCACACAAGTATCAAAATGACTGACAATGCAACACAAACATAAATACATCACACAAAAAGTCAAAAACTAATCATGCCCCTCTGATATGATGGCCATTAGCCAATCTGATATGATAAGCATTAAACCACTAAGCACTAGCGAGTAGGAGATTTTATTGACTCAAGGATAAATTGAAGATTGAAATATAGATAACATGGGAACAGGAAAAGAGGAGAGGGAAATAATGTTACCCCAAATATCCATGAAGTAAAAGCATTCAATGATTCGTGATAGTACAAAGAGTTCCATCATGGTACAGACATACCTGCTGAGCTTTACAGGAAGTTGTTTTGCAGTACATATGCCAGAAGGATAGTGAAAGGACCCCAACTTCATCATTACTGTAAATTAAACCTCAAAATGGCTCAAGATCAGGGATTATAGTACATTACCACTTACCAGATAGGACACAGGCCATTGGCTTTATTATCTTCATCAATATTTAAGTTAATTTATAATTTCCATGTTTAACTTAATTTACCATCTATTACCGAATTGAAATACAGAATGAAAGCAATTTGAAAAGGGGTTTAATTAGTTAGTCATTGATAATCCATTTTATTTTGTAACTAGTTACAATAGCTGTTGGCTTCACCTCTTTATATCCGAGCTGGTATAGTATCAATGTGAATGAATGAAAAATCCTTCTGAATAACCTGGTAGTTTTAGCCGTTTATTGCTGCTGCAGCATCATCAAGATTCCCATATCAAAGGGCAAGTTTATTTGGGAGCAATTAGGGACCACCCCAAACAAAACCCCTCGAAGCTTGTGAATCTTGATGATGCTCCATCAGCAATCAGCGACTGTTTTCTTCAACTTTGTGATTATCATCATTAGTGTAGTAGCACCCATGCAAAATACAAGGAAAAGGCAAAATCAAAAACAAAAGGAGGAAGCAGCCCTAACCCTAGTCCTATACCTCTAAATCCAATCCAACAAAACCAGAAACAAATGAAAAAACACAATAGGCTCAACCCCATCCATCTCTATACCTAAAACAACACAAATAAAAAAAGAAGACTGATCACTTGGCAGTGATTTGGCCATGGTATCACTTCCAAGTCCCTATATCAGAAAGAAACATGTCTATCAGCAAAGTACTATGTATGTATGGCCAGCAAATATTAGGGAAAAAAAAGGGAAAACAAAAAGAAACACTAGGATAAAAAGGAAGAAGGTGAGAGTAAATCAGAAGAAAGAGGGGAAGGGGGTAGGATGTTAAGAGAAAGAAGTAGGGAAGTGAGATACATTGTGAGAGTGAAGATGGTTGTAGGTATATATAGATAGAGTGGTGGTAGCAGCACAAGGGAATTAAGGTATATGTGTTGTGGGGGCGCTTATAAGTAATAAATGAGGGAAGAGATTGGTGGGTGTTTAAGATCTGTCAGAGAGAGAGAGTGAGAGAGAAAGAACAGTTATCCATCATAATCCTAGGTACCAAATGAACCGAAAACTTAAAACCTCTCTGACCGGGTCCTCCTTCCACAGAAGGAAACAGAATAATAGCTGAGATTTGGAAAACGAAACATAACCTTTTAGAGGATTGGTGTGGCGTTTAGGATTGGAGCATGTATATATCTATGTGGTGCGTTTGCGTCCTCAATAACCCTTTTCAAGTTGGGGCCGGAATTGACACCCTCTGCCTGCATTCTTCATCCTCTCTTCCCACTCACCTTTACCATTATTATCTATGTTAGGGTTTCAACTGCTAACTTGATTCAGATACACCCCCACTTACCATCTTCACTCCTTCCAAGTTGTTCACTCCCTCATCATCCCATCACAACCTTGGGCTCACCCTTCAACAATCTTGTCCACTTTAGATTCTTCTTTCTCCAATACTATATTCAATTGGGTTACCCACTCTATGTGCCAGCTCCTTAATTACCGTCCTTGTCCATACTTTGGTGCGTGTTTAATTATACTAAAGTGGATTAATGGGGTCTGTTCTTTTCTTCTTTTCTATTTGCAATGTAATTAATTGTTATGGGCCGAGTGATCACAACTAAAACCTGCTTCAATATGTCACCTTTAGCTAATGCACCATCTGCATTAATTCTTGTGTTTATTTGCTACGGTTTGCCAAACCATCTGGTTGCAGGCTACCAGAATAAACAAATGGAGAATCGCATATATCTCTCCTTAATTTTTTTTTTTGAGAAAAATTATGCAGCTTTATTTATCTAGATCATGAGTATTTTAGAGAAGGGTGAAATATTCATTCCATATTGATACATACATTTAAGGAGAGTAAAAAGAACAGAAGTTTGATGTAAAAAAAAAATGAGAGAAAATGTGTTGGCACAGATATCACCTGTCTCAAATTGTGTCGTATCAATACAAAAATTGGAATATAAATTATACAATATAAATAATTTTAAAAAATTATACATTTAGTTGTTTTCGTGAATAAAATAGGTTGACTACGTAATAGTTAATAGGGTAAAAAAATTGGAATAAGGGAATAAATAAATATTTATTTAATATTGACAATGACATGGAACAGACTTTCTTGTAGAATTAAAAAGTTATGTTGCGGCTCAATTCTTTATATTATATATTTATTAGGATAAACACCAGAAGCATGTATTTCCCTATTTATATATATATATATATATATATAATATAATTTAAAAATATTAAAGATAAATATATTTATAGGTGAAAATTAATTATTTTTAATTGAGAATCATGCCATTATCATTACATAGAAATTATACAGTTCTGTATTTTATTGCATGATAAGATTATTTAATTTTAGGAAAAAGGTATTAATAACACCAGAAACAATTTAAAAAATTATATATATCTCCATTATATAAAAGTATATATATCATGTGATCTCGTCGATTTCAAAAAATCTTTTTCTTTCAATATTTAACACAATGGAGTACTCTTACCAGTTAAATTAAATAAATTACGTATATTTAGAAATGAGGGGTCCAAATACACGACTTTCAAAAATATAATTATGTATTTAGTGTTGTTATCTTTTGTCCCTCTATTGTTATAATTTGATCTCTTTGTCTCTAATTTTTAAGTTGGTTTACCCTCTTTTCTTACGTTTTATTCCCTTTCTAGTACAAGACATACTTTTTTATGTTTGATTTATTTGATCTTATATTTTATTTTTCTTAGTACGATAATAATTGTTATTAATTCTTATTTTTAATTGTTTTTTATTTAACTTAGAGTCTTGAATTCGTCATTGACGTGTTAGTTGATTTTACGGTCTCGGTAGCACGATTTTATATGTTGATTAGTGTTTATTATTTTTTAAATTATCGTTGTTAATATTGGTTTAAAGAGGAAAATATTGAAATCATAAACATAATAAGAAATAACACATAACTTACTTTTTAATTATGATTATCTTTAAGCATTTTTCTTACTGTTTAAAAGCACGATTATAATTATTATCAAATATTCTGCGTACAGTTAATATGATGTTATTTTTATTAAATGAAAAAAAATATAAATTAGCATGCATGTATTAATAAAAAAATTCACCAAAGAATTAATTACTTCAAGATAAAATAATTATTCTATTTTTTCTTTTTTACTTTTATATCCTAGCCACCAACATTATCCAAAAGTATTTCCTTGCTCAAGCCCCCTTTGAAGGCTGGGAACTTGCAACCACTTTTATTTTACTATTCAAAATCATCTTTCATTCAATTTAATTTTTTTTCTTACTTTTTTTTAAACAACGATGATATTTTGACAATCTTATAAAATTATACAATTAATTGGCATTCATTATTCTATCTTTTCTTTTTTCTTTACAATTATAAAAAACATTTTTTTCTAACAATTATATTGCTCTCAAAAGAATGCTTTCAAATTATTATTCAGATCCGAAAAGATCATTTACCTTTTCTTTTTTGAATAGTATCACACGGGTGAAAACCCTCTGGAATGAGTAAGTAACTAGGTCGTGAAATCAGAGATATTTTTGGATTTATCATGAAAAAAGTATTCAATAAAATACAGCTAGTGTCAAAATCAGTCACCATCAAACGTGTCTCCACAAGAACTAGCCGTTACTATCACTCATTTATCATCATAATTAGAAAATTTTTCGGATATAAAGGATTGTTTTTTCTTTTCTCATATGGCATACTGTCCACTATATTTAGCATGATTTTTTTTTATTTAGGTCAAAATTTGGTTGCCACTGATTTTGGATTAGTTGATGTGCACTAGAAAATTAGTCTAAAATTTGGTTTATGGGAACTGAATTCTGAATTAGTGTTTTTTTTTTTCGTTTTAATTTATTAAATAATATGAAGGAGAAAATTTTGAGAATTATAAAAGTAATTAATTAAATACAATTGTTTGAAGAAAATATTCAAATTAATTTTCAAATAATAGTACAAATTAATTATATTTATTAAGTGTGTAGGATTTAATTATTTAGAAAAGTAGAAAATTAAATAAAGAAATACTTCAACCTATTCTAAAACTCTAGCCGCAAATGTGAGAAATTCAAACTCTTGATATACTTCTAAAACCTTATATAAGTTTATCCTTTTAGAAGATATTGGAGAATTATCAAAAGAATTCTAGAGTTCTTTACAAAAGAGTTATGGCAAACCTAAATTGAAGGGGAAAATTGAAGAGGAGGAACAAAATATTAGTACATTTAACTTCCTCATGTTAGGGATGGATCCCAAATGATAATATAAAGAAAATAATTTTTTGTGTTAATTCTTAATTTTGGATGCTTTCTTTGCTTAAATAATTCCTGAAATCAGATAAAGAAGAATTTTGATATTATATACTATTTTAAATTAAAATTTTTTAAGGTAATATCTAACAGTTGAGTGAAACTAACACCTTTGCTGAAAATATTTTTTTTATGTCTTTTGACCATCTTTTTATAATTAGTTTGATTACCAAGAATCTTCGTATCAAATTTTGTTAGAAGCCAATTCCAAGTTTATATTCATATCAATTTTAATACTCATTATTATATAATTTATCATTATTAAGAATAGTATTAGAAAGTAGACTTTTGTCCTTGTTTTCGGTAAGGGTAAAGCATTTTTTTTACACTTTCATTCAATTAAATTCTTTTTTATAAAAAATTAGAAAATGGATTTTAAATTTAACTTAACTTTAAAAAATTAATTTATAATGTCAATATTGTTTTTATTTATACATTATAAAGTAATTTTATTTCTAATAAATGATTTTATTCGATATAACTATTAAAATTAATAATTCTTCCAAAGGTAGTCAGGACTTACGAAACTTTAAAGTACTAACTCTCTTTGAAAAATATTAGCTTTTGCTAAGTTGGTTATGTTATTATGCTCTTAAATACTATCAATATTAATCTTCTCATTTTTCAAACTCTTTATGTACAATTAAAAGTATTTTGGTGGAGGAAATTTTAACTAGAATTTTTTAAAGAAAATTTTAAAAATAAGAAAAACAAGTTATATGTTCCTAAACTCCGTGAGAAGGTCATGAGTTCGGAAATACAATCAAATTCTTTAAAAAAAAAAAAAAAAAAAAAAGAAATAAAAAAAATTAAAAAAAAA
>Ga0209489_101228_pt1 | contig 52306 bp, 26 predicted proteins | sample SiratrowhiteBW_FD_187527 | JGI IMG/M metagenome (GOLD analysis project Ga0209489, IMG submission 187527) | Root nodule microbial communities of legume samples collected from California, USA - Siratro white BW (SPAdes) (version 2) | ecosystem: Host-associated > Plants > Roots > Nodule | place...
TATATATATATATATATATATATATATATATATATATATATATATATATATTTATATTTATCTTTATTAATTACCGTAATTTTGTACTCCTACAAAATGTATTTTACAAAAAATGCTTCTCATCTAACCAACATTAAATGCACTAAATGTAAAACCAAAGATGCTATAAATAAATTAATGAATCAAGATAAAAATATAAAAAACCAATGGGTTTAGAATGAATTGAAAACTTGAATTCATGGAACTTTGTGACATATTAATCCAGACAATTTTTTTTTCATACCATACCTGTCTGTCTCTTATTACTTTCTGTAATAAATATTATGTTCTTGTATATAATTATACTACATGCATGTTCGCTTTTCAAGTCATCTTATAAAGTCTTAATTTTTTATAGTCTTAACTTATTTTTTTTAGGTTTTATTATATTTCATTAATTATAAGACAAGTTCATAATTTTTACTTCAATATAACAGTTATATAACATTTGCAACCTCATTAATATTTTATTAAGTTATTTAAAAAAGTCTATATTTTTAAGTTTAAAATAATTGTTTTATTTTTATAATTCAGAGTCTTAGATCTTATTTAAAGTCTTGTATTTATTTATTTTTTATCATATTAACATACTTTAATATAAAGAAATCATATCTCAATTTTATGACACCGTGTAAAATCTAAAAATAATTTATTGTGTAAAGCATATAAATTATTTATCACTTTTATATAATCCAAAGTATTCACTAAAAGTTTCCTGCCATACTTTTTTGGTGGTATATTACAATAAAATGTAACACGGCAATTAATATACGTAAAAATATCTAACAAAGCATTTATGTGATGAAGATTTCCATTGCTTCCCGAAAAGGAACCTCTTTAATGAAACTTCACAAAACGAAGCGCAGAGATAAGGTTATGGGTAACTTGAGTTAAATGTTTATGGTTTCATCTTTTATATTTTCATATGAATCAATGGCAGAAGCTTCTGTCTTTCACTAATAAGTTAGTTTAACTAGGCAAAACAGTATGAAAATACCAAAAACACAATACAAAACATCTTTAGGTAATGACTCTGTTATTTATACATAGTCATATTCCAATGTGTTTTGATCTTAAGGAGAAGAAACAAAAATTAAGAATACTTTAGAATAGAAAGGATTTCAAAACAAGCGCTTGCGAGAATCCGAATATTACGTAACCACAGGCGGTACCTTATAAACAAGTTACTCTCATATTTCTACGAATCTTCGGCTTTGATATTAGTTATTGAGAGAATCCGAGAGAACATAACCAATAAAATCTTATAAAAATGAAAAATAAGTCAAATTATATAAGAAATTTATGAGTTTTTTTTTATATATTGTTTAACTTTCTTATTTTTATTAAATATTGAATTTAAATTCACATTTAAATACCCAATACCAAATCAATGTGAAAGAACAAAGTTGATACTAATCAACCAGCATTGATAGTTACGCATAGAAAGAAAGATAAAAAAAAATTGGGGATAAATTCACATTTAAATACCCAATACCAAATCAATGTGAAAGAACAAAGTTGATACTAATCAACCAGCATTAATAGTTACGCATAGAAAGAAAGATAAAAAAAAATTGGGGGTAAAGTTTTTCTTTTTGCCAATGCACAAATATAACTTGTTAATGTATGTTTTTCTCTGATATGAGTGACTGAACCTAGTAAGATGATGTTTGGTTATAGTTATATATATGACTGTAAGTATTGGTAATATTTATGTATTTTTATATTTTAAATTTATAAAGAAAAAAGATAGAAAGACACTTTACTTAAAGAATTATAAATAAATGTTCTGTTAGACTTTTAAGAGTTTTTTTTTATCATTTTTACTTTTTGAAAAGAGTTGATCTTGTTATTATGTAATCAATTAATATTGTTATTTGACCATACTGAGAACAAATTTTAATGAAAAAAAAGTTCAAAGTCGTCAAAATTTTAATAGAGGCTAAAAGCAAGTTTAAAAAAAATTAAGACAAAAAATATTAAATACTTCAAATGTATAAAGCTAAATCAAATTAATCATGATATTTCTTTTTTTTTTTTTCGCAAGGGACTTAAGTATTTGCAAATTTTTAACATAAAAACTTGATTAAATACTCGAGTTTGTTTTTAAGAGACTCAAATTTTTTTCGTGGAGACTTGAGTCCTTTACGTATTCTTATTTTTTTATAAAAGTAATTTAATTAGTGATTTTTTAGAAAATCATTTTAGTGTGTAACACTTAGGATGAATCATTTGAGTCAATTTTTCTTGAAATGTTAAATGATTGTAGAAAAGGACAGAATTAATTGCAATTTCATAAGTACAAATGACTTTTTTCCTTTAATTATAATTGAAATTTTAATAATGGAAATTTCCATTGTTCATATAGTGATTCGAAAAATTAATTCGAAAAACCGGATATTTACAAAGTTCTGGAATTTAAATTTTAAAAGACAAAGTAGCAGGTAAAACAACTCAGCATTTGAATTTGTCTAACAATGTTATCTTAGGATAAAGAAGATGGACGCACTTAACACCATTTGGGCTTTATAACTTGTGGATATGGATTGGGCTTGTGTGGCGTGTGATCCATAACCACTTCTTCTGTGCACCGCTAAGCCCAAACCTTTCTGGACTAAAATAACATGACTTCTCTCTAGAACTAGGTAGGGTATTTTGTTCAAATCTCCATTGGTTATTTTCGTACTTAAGAGAGTTTGAATTCCTGTGAGAAAGATATACTTAAGTTTAATTCCTGTGAAAAAATATTCTATATATATATATATATATATATATATATATATATATATAAATATAATGGGATGACTGAAAAAAAGAAGAAGAGAAAAAGTACAACATTAAAAAATTATGAACAATTTTTGTTGAATTAGTTTTGATTCATAAAATTGATAATTATTAATAATTTCTAAAATTAAATTGGTGAATTTGATTGGATCCATATTTTTTAGACTCTCGTGTGAAGGATTGGATTCATATCTTTTAGACTTTTGTATGTGACGGATTGGATAAATTTTTCTGCAAATAGATTGGTAGATAACTGATAATATAGCTTGTCTTTATCGGTTCAAAGTGTGAACTATTGAATATAAACAAAAGAAGGTAGAACAAACTTAACGGGGGGAATATAGAATGATCATGGATCAATAACAATTGTTTTATCTTTAGATTATATGAGTGATTTATTAAATGTTTACCAATTATTTTTTAATTAATAATACTTAATGTCTGTGTTATTTTATAAAAAATAAAAATATATTTAATAAAGAAAATGCTTCATTTGCCTTCTTGGCCATGACATCACAATTAGTCTCTCCACTGTGATGGCGTCTCTGTCACTCCGTCTTTGGCGGCGAACTCGCCACCAATTACACTAAATTTGGTTCACATAGATTTCAGCTCCTATCTCATATTATTCATGAGTTAAAAATTAGATTTTTCAACAAGTTAATAGAAAATAATGTTTACAACTCATATATAAATTAAATTTAACTTATAAAATATTTTTATTTTTTCTTAAAATGATTAACTAGAAATTTCTCTAAAGCGGTCTTAACCTAATATTTTTCACTAGTCCATTCACCTATTGAGAAATATTGGAAATGAAATGGTCAAGAGACATAATAAAAATAGGGAAATAATTAAAGAACCTCCTTAACACTTTTCAAAAAAAATAAAATTAAAATTAAAAGGTAATATCAATATAAATTAAACATTCACAGTATAAAAAAGGTAATTAAACAATAATAATAATATGGTGTAATGTAAGGAGCAGATGCATACATTCCTATTCCTAGGTCTGAAATAAATAAGAGAGTTTGAAGACATTAGGTTGTGCTGTCTATTCTATTCTATTCTCTCACACTCTCTTTCGCACACTCTCATTCTCTCTCCTGTTGCGGCTAGGGTTTTAGTTCTTCACCCTTGCATTTCCTTCAATCTTCTTCTTCTTCTTCTCTTTGATCTTCCTTTGCGTTTCAGTTTTGTTGGAAATGGAAACTTTGCTAGCTTAGTGCTAAGGAGTGGTCGAGCCTTGTGTTTGTAACGTACGGTGTCGTTTTGGATTGAGAAAAACAGATTCTGAGAGATGGCAACCATGAACCCATTTGATTTGTTGGGTGACGACGCAGAGGACCCTTCTCAGCTCATCGCGGCCGAGCAACTTAAGGCGGCGGCAGCGGCTGCGGCGGCCGTGTCGGCTCCTAAGAAGGTTCCGGCTCAGCAGAACAAGCCGGCTCAGCTGCCCACCAAGCCTCCTCCTCCTTCTCAAGCCGGTGAGGTTTTTGACTCATCAAAGTTTTACTTTTTGGGTTTTCTGATTTTGGTTTTTTTGGTGGGGTGGATTGAAAGAGTGTGAATCGAGTCTGTTTGATGATTGTGTTGATATATCAGAGGTTTCTGGATTGTTTGGTTCAATGGTTTAATTGAGTAAGATGTGTTGTGCGTTTTATTTCTCCTTATATGTTATGGTTTGTGAGCGATTTGTTTGATCATGATTTCGTTGTTGTGTGTGTTTGATGCATGTATTCATTGTCAGCATTTTATTTTAGCCTGCTTGTCTCGTTTGGATTCGCGTAGATGATTTAAAGTCACAATGAATTGCTTACTATTGTGATGTTTGGTAAATGTTCGTATGTCTGGTTTCATGTTGAAAAAACTTTAACTAAAAAAATAGAGAGTTTTACTAATTTGGTTTTATATTCAAATCATAAAAACACATATATCACGCCACTTCAAAATCAATTTCATTTATAATAACCTTTCAAACACTTATGTGTGTATGAAGGTTGGTTGTGTATATTGGAAGGGTATTATGCGGTAACTTCGGTCTCTAAGTTTTCTTGCAAGGTATTGGGTATCTGATACATAATGCATTGTAAGTTGTGTTGAGGTAATCTGATGTGAGTTTTTGTTGAAAACACTTCCTGTGATATCATGAGTCAATTACAATGGGTTACATGATTAAACATTTTCCATTTAAAACTGTTTTTGTTTGTAATTTGTTTACGGCCATTTTCCATTTCAAACTCTGTTCTTTTTTGGGAATTTGGGTATGACATTGCCAGAATTAACTGGTTGAAGTTTTTTTTTAAGTCAGTTGATTTTGGTTGGAATTCGTCCCTATAATTATGAATGTTTACTGACAATCCTTATGTTCTTTTGTATTCGCATTTTCTTCTTCTGTATTGTTGACAGTGAGGGAGTCCAGAAATGAACCTGCTCGAGGAGGTCGTGGAGGTGGACGAGGTGGTGGACGTGGATTTGGACGAGGTGGTGGACGTGGGTTTAGTCGGGACTCTTCCAATGATGAGAACTCATTTCCTGCCACTGGAGCTCCTTACAATCAGGGTTCTTTTGAAGAAGGAGATGCTGGGAAGTCTTCTGAAAGGCGGGGTTATGGTGGACCAAGAGGTCCGTACCGTGGTGGGCGACGCGGAGGTTTCAGCAATGGTGAAACTGGTGAAGGCGAAGAAGGACGCCCTCGAAGAGCATTTGATCGTCGCAGTGGGACGGGTCGAGGGTGATGCCACTATTGATAATGATTTCTTTGTTTGATTTATGTTTTATAAGTACTGATGTCCTTTGGTCTATTTGCAGAAATGAATTTAAACGTGAAGGTGCTGGACGTGGTAACTGGGGAACGCAAAATGATGAAATTACTCAGTAAGCATTCTTCTCAAAATTTTTTATTCTATTCTTTGAATAGTAATATCATTTACATTGTTCCAATGGAAATTCTATTTTTACTTATTGCTGATTATATTTTTTTCCTCCTTATTTATATTAGAGCAACTGAGGAAGTCGTGAATGAAACTGAAAAGAATTTGGGAGATGAGAAGCCTGCAGTTGAAGAAGTAGCTGATGGAAACAAGGACAGTCCTGCTAATGAAACTGAAGAGAAAGAGCCTGAAGATAAGGTAAATGCCAACCCTATTCTATGTTTTTACTTACCATACCATAAACAGTTGCTGCCATTCCCTCATTTTGTGTTGGATAATTGAAGAACCAACAGAAGGTGTGTTCCATCTTGTGGTGTCTGCTTATAGCAGCACACCAAATTGATTGAACTATTTTATTTTTAGTTGTTAGTTGATTATTATTCCTTGCCTTTCCCCCTAATATTGGTCAGCTGTTTGCATGTGTCTGTAAGTTTTCGTGTGTATTTGTTTTTATTAATTAGTAAGTACAGTGCATGGCTCTAGTATATCTGTAATTGCTAACTGTAGGGGGATGTGGTTATTTTATGGTGGCTTGATCCCCCACACCCCCATTTCCTTGGTCTCCTTGGGGTCCATAAAGGCTACCTTAGGATGATATCATCTGATTAAATGTCAACAATTTATGTTATCATATAGCCTCATTGATAACAAATTATGGATTTGTATGTATATATACTCCCTTGATTTTCTCACTGGTGGTTACCACATGCATTTTACTTTCTACGCTCACCTTCATTGGAGGTTGATTACATACGTTGTGTTTTTAATTTAAAATTTATTGATCTGTGGGTGTTATGTTGTTAATTTGCTAGGAGATGACTCTGGAAGAATATGAGAAAGTGCTGGAAGAGAGAAGGAAGGCTTTCCAAGCACTCAAGACTGAAGGGAGAAAGGTGGACACTAAGGAGTTTGAAACCATGCAACCCTTATCAAGCAAAAAGGACAATCATGACATATTCATTAAACTGGTGAATACATCTTTCACCATCGTCTTCCCTGCTATGTATCTGCTGTTCATATGCTGGTAATACCTGCTAACATGTTTCAAAACATTTGTCTTTCCAGGGATCTGATAAAGATAAGCGAAAGGAGGCCTTTGAGAAGGAAGAAAAATCCAAGAAGGTTTGACTTTATTGAATTTGCTTGTCTTGGCTGTGAATTTATTTCTCCTAGATTGTCATTTTCTTCTGCTCAATTAGCTCGTTTCATGAAAGATCAAAACAAGTATCACTGTCACACATTTCATGTGTTATTATTTGGGAATTATAAGAAAATTTACAAGTTAAAAGGTATTTTTTCTATAAAACAAAATTAAAATATAACCGAATGTTTTAACAAATTAATTTAGTATTTTAGAAGTTATTTAATTAATAGAATACCAGTTCAATAATTATTATTTTATCTTATTATATTTAATGTTTATTTGCTGAAATTTATGTATTAACTAAAATAATTAAGGGAATATAGTCAAATATGTGGCTAACTAGTTTTCAAGAATGAGGACTTAAGTTTTAATATATGGGTAATTAATTGCTTCTATTCTCAATGCTAGCTTAGGCTTCTAATTACATTGTGAAATTATTGTCACTTGTGGTCATTTTGTGAGAGTGAAGAGGTTCCAGGTATTAGGTAATTCTATTATTTATTTTATTGAATTCCAGAATCAGCCTTGTTGACCTTAGTACATCAAAATATTTCTATAAATGCTTGTTCTTTTAAGTATGCTTTACTCCCGCCTGCCTGTGTGGCCCATGTATGGGTTGTTTGCGGGTGTTGTGCATGTTCCATGTCTATGCTTTAATATTAAACACCTGCTCTCGTGCTACTTAGAATAGGCAATATATGTCGTTTGAGACTAGAATTAGGTAAAGGCTGAAATGTTCTCTATTGGTTAAAAAAAGGTTTTTCTCAGCAGCGATATTAATTTGTGCTGATGTGATTATTTGAAAATTTGTAACCAATTATTTATTCCGGTGGAAACTCAGTTTCTTTTCAGTTTGTTATGGTAGAAGGAGCTGAAAGGAAATTTGATTTTCCTTTTTACATTGAGAAGGATAATTTTTATTTTTCAAGAGTAAATAGTTTGTACACTAAAGGAGTTTTCACTGTCATGTATGGCAATTTTGTTGATTTCTGCTATAACTATCTTGAAAGACATATCAATAGTGATTTCAAAATGGTCTTTTGCGCGGACAAATCTTCAATTGTAGAATAGAATCTTTTATATGCTTCTTTGTCACTTCTTATGTAGTGTGTTCCCAACTTTATTATCTTAACTAGGTGACATATTCTGCTTGATTCTGCCTGGTCAAATACTCTTTCTTGGTATTTATGTCCACAACATTTTCTTGTTCCTGTTTTATCAAATTTTTAGGTTGGCTGTTTGCGACAGCCAATGCATTTTCCTTTTCTAGTGTAAAATGAATAGTTTAATTTCTGTGATCTTTGTTGATGTTCATTATATTGTTTCACTTATTGGATTTCATATACTTAGTCTGTTAGCATCAACGAATTCCTGAAGCCTGCTGAAGGTGAAACTTACTACAACCCAGGCGGGCGTGGTAGGGGGCGTGGCCGTGGCTCGCGTGGTGGTTATCGTGGAGGTGCTACCAACAGCGGACCTGCCCCATCCATTGAAGATCCTGGGCATTTCCCAACCTTGGGTGCCAAGTGAGGTTTCCCAGACCCTTTTGACATATCCCTGTCATATTTTCATTTTTGGGTTCTCATTTGAACTTATGCAGGAAAAGAACTAGCGTTATTGGATTTCCTGGTTTAGAAGGGTCATTTAATTTTATTATGCCTTAAAGTGTAAATTTAGGTTGTTCTTCATACGGTCCTGTATCCCTTGTAGCCTGTTTCCCCTTATGCTTTGGTTTCACTGCGTTTGACATGTTGGGGATATGGTGGGGGGAGGTGGTAAGAGACATAAGTGTTGTTGAGTTTCCTTTTCTTCATAGATAGACAACTCAGTTTTGCTTCAGATTTTGGTTTCTCGTCTTCTATCCCAGTCAAACAAGAATAAGCTAGAACTTAAGTGGAACCCTCTTTCTCTGCCTGCTGCTACTGTTTACTTCCCACTACCTTAATTTGAGCTAGATAGCGTGATATAATGAGTTAGAACATAATTGGACACTTCTCCTATTCGGTCATCTTTGCGTAGAATCTTACTTTTTTTTTGTAATCTGTGTGCTGCTTTTGAAAATACACTTTAAACAGACAACCCAACCCAACTTTTTAAGAAATCACGCTTCCCATCATTATTTAGCATTGTACCTATACCATTAATTTTAATTACTGATATAAGGCACGTTTATAATAAATTATAGTTTGATACAACAATTCTCAATGTGTGGAAGGGAATAAAAAAGCAAGTGATGATTTAAACGAATGCGATTTTTACATCACAGTTTTTTGTCTTGATGTGCTTTTGGTAGTGGTGGAGTGCTTGTTCCGTCTGTAGTGAAAAGGCTTAACAATAATGTTGCAAAAGTCATCATCATAAGCCCCGAAACAGTTTTCATAACTTATTTTATAGTTACCAGAATATGGTAAAAGAAGTCCACGAATCTTGAATTGTGTTTGTGTAGCATTTTGTAAGGGCTGTTGGTGGTTTTTGAATTGGGTAACATTTTATACCTAAATTTAGTCAAAACATAAGCCATATTGTTCGATACATTTTTTTCAGGAACAAGTCGATTTAATTAGTTTAAAGCAAATGTACATGCAGAAGCTGGTATATTTAGATTAAAACTCTTTTTCTAGCCGAACTTTTTTAAATTTAACTTAATGTTCTGGTTCTTTATTTTATTAATTGTAAATTATAATTATTAAGTAAAATATAGTGATAGGATGGATGTGGTTAGTACACCATAATATACTAGAATAAAGGACAAATGTTCAAATTATAGTAATAGATTTCTATTGGGTATTATTTTGGTAAAGAATGGAAAAATAAATAAAATTGCTTAATCTGGATCGATATATATAATTAACGAGTTATCTTAAAATGATTTCTTTATCTAGAATTATAGCAAGGGGAATACATTGTTTTCATTAGTGTCTTTATTTTTAAATTATCACTATTATTTATCTTCTACTATCGTATTTGAATTTTTGAATCATTCACATCTTTTAATAATACATCACAAATAATTATATAGAAGTAATTATTACTTTTATTTCTGAAACTAATTATTATTATTACGTTTTTTAGTAATATAGAAGTGTATTTTTTTAAGTAGTCATCATCATTACATAAGAGTATATATACTTTTCTAACTATTTTTGATTATTTTTTAATTAAACAATTTTATATTTGGCAAGTTAAATTAATATTTTTATTTGATAAAGGATGTAAATGTACAACTTTTTTCAAAACTAATAACACAATTTTCATCCTTTAGAAGTAATAACATTATATCCTTTTTTTAATAATTGTGTTTTTAAAATTTTATTATTATAAAGTAATAGAAATATGGATATAAATGCAAGAGTATGCTTATTTTAATATAATGTCAAGAATAGTGGTAATGGTAGTAATAATGATATGATTAAGTGTTTTAAAAAGAAAAGTAATAAAACCATTTTATGTGTAAATGTAAAAATAGAGAAGAATTATTTTATTTATAGGAAATTTTTGTTTTGTTTTGAAATTAAAAAAAATAGAAATTAATTTGATTTCATATCTAAGTTTTGTAGAATTAAAATTAACATTATACAGAATTAACTTATTTGATCATACATTTTCATTGTGAATCCATTTAAAATTATATTTGATGATATTTTTCTAGAAATCAATAAACTTCCTATGCACAATAGTTTATAATAGAGTATCCTTTTCTGCAAGTACCCTAATCAACCATCACTTGAATAAATGAAACATAACAATTTCATGATTCACACAAGCCGAGGAAGCAACTGATTTGAAATATTTAAATTATATTCACCTATATGAATTAAGTAGAAGACATTAATATTATAAATTTTTATATCATAATATAATTATAATTTTTCATAATGTAACAGCATTTGCACTAGTTTTCTATTTTATATGGTGTTTCGCACTATTTCTTCCCCGATATTCAACTACTTCGGCAACTTCTGCCTTGTCACCTCTTCATTATCCTTGTCCGCAAAGTACCCTAAACTTTCTGTCTTGATTGGATTGTGGTGATATGCTATATTCAAACTGTTTTTTATTGACATGACATTTTTTATTGACATGACATTTTTTATTAATTATTTGTTTTGAGTATACAAGTAGAAGTTTAAGCCTTAGTCTTTAAGTATAAAGAAACATCTTCAGAAAGAAGCAATCTCCTCAAGTGAATGTCGACCTTTTGAGGAATTATTCCTTCACTTTCTACAGCTAGCAAAGGACAATTAATGATCATGGTTCATTGCTCCAACTTAAAATAAGAAAAGAAGAAAACCAACTAACAGCTTAGCTTGTTCTTAAAGGGTGAATCTCGTTAGTATATATATTTTTTAACTAATATTACTTCAAATTGTTGGAACTAATGTTTCGTACGTCACACACACACACACATATATATATATATATATATATATATATATATATATATATATATATAATATTACTTTAATTTTTTCGAATTAGTGTTTGTACGTTTATTAGATGCGCTTATACTAGGAGGTAATGAATCTAGTTCACCTTCTAATGAATTTTAACCGAGGAAAGAGTTTAAATAATAACTCATTGTTAGTCATAACAAAAAACCACACTTAGTATATATGTTAAAATAATTATTATAAAATTATTAAATATTAATTTTTAAATGAATGAAGGCAAAAGAAAACTCATTTCAGCATTTATTCTTATTTAAGATTTATATAATTATGTCAAAAAGAACTCATGAAAAGAAGGATGTAAACCACTTCTATAAATTCAAGTTCTATAATTTCATTTTCAAACGAAAGAAAAAAATGTATACTAGTAATTTAACATCTTTTACGGAAGCAATGTGGAGTATAACATAGCGGAAACCGAGGAAATAACGGGTCTATGACAAGAAATTGTTCATGCAGTTCTATGACAGCACACACATAGAATAAACAATATATTTAGCAGTAGGAAAATATATACTTTGCACAAGCCACATCATTAAGTATATTCAAAGAATGGGATCATCTAGGTCAGTTTCAAACCAACAAACAAATTCTGACATCGGTCCACTATTTAGTGAAATTTAAAAAAAAATATTACATGAAGTGACCAAAATAAAATGGATCTGAATCACTTGAGGTTAGGAAGAGCAGCATCCACCTTTCTGTGCAACTGGCTGTCCCCTGATCTGGACTGTTGGAGGCCTTGCATTATTTGCAGGTTGGCTTGCCATTCTATGTTCACACAAGAAAGAAAGTTACCATCAGATTAGCTTGGAAGGAATAACTTCCAGACAAGAAAAATTCTATGAATATGATCTATATCACTCTTTTTGTACTTAAATCATCATTAGGAAATTAGAGGACAGGTAAAGCATAAAACTAATATATATAGTTTTATACCCATAACTTGTGCATTGCGTTTTGTTCATCAACATTTTTCATCAGCTATTTTTTTGAAGAAAAAAAGAACATCAAATTGCCATGCGATGGAATGGCTCCACCATTTAATTACAGGCTGATCAAACATTGACATTACATAGCTGAATAGGAAAAGTCAAGTTCTCTCATAACTCTACTACAGGTTGACAAGTTTATGAGTGGCCCTTCCCTTGGGTAGTAGCATCTGAATACATGGAAGGGACCTTCTTAGTCCTTGGGGGGTTAATCTTAGTTCAAACTAGCACATTGACTCTTTTGTTGGGAAAATAGAAAGTTATAATACCTTTACATAACAGATTTTAAAAGATAAAATACTGTTAGCTGCAAGTCGTTCTAGAGACAGAATAGGGAAGGGCAATGGAGATTCGAATTTCAAAATTGTTTCATCGGGGTCAAGTGGCCATGGCTTTTGACTTAGTTATTCAGTCAAGGTAAATGCAGGTATGGCTTAAATTGGAATGGTTATAATACCAACATAAAGAGATGCCATCCATGCTAGCCTCTTGAATGTTCGTCTTTGTACAATACTTTTAGCCCAGAGTAGACACTCTAGGATTTTCACCTCACGGACATCTTGTGAGATTGGAGAACTAAATCCCTTTTGCCTCTACTAGAGCTTATTCCCTTGTAAGCTCTAAGCAAACTCTTAAACACAAGTTTCGACTGGAGATAGGTATCACATAATTATATTTATTTTGAAAAATCTTTGCTATGCTTGACAGATGATTTCATAAATCAATAGACATAAAAAACAGTCGAGTACCCATGTGTTTGCTTGTATTATAATGTAAACAATATGAGCTACAGTATAATTATTCATCAGAGTAAATAGCCAACAATTATTTCTTGGGCTTGCTTCTAAATCAAGTCGCACTAAAATTTTGGAATTTTCTTGAATATCCATTAAGTTAGAAAAAGTCAGGAATCTATACCTAGTCTTGATTGAAGCAGCCATTGCCATGAAAGCTTGTTCAACGTTTGTAGCATCTTTTGCACTTGTTTCCATAAAGGGTATGCCTATTTCATCTGCAAATGCCTGTAAAACATAAAAATATAAAAGTGTAGGGTAAGGGTAGCAGAAAAAGTAATATAAGAGTAACAACTTAATACAAGTGTGACTCAATTTTGAAGCTTAATCTGAAAATAATTAAAAGTTATAGGGATGTGCATCAAAGCCATACTTTAGCTGTATCATATGACACAGCTCTATTTTCTGTCAGATCGCACTTGTTGCCAACCAAAAGCTTGTTAACATTATCACTTGCATAGCGGTCAATTTCACTGAGCCACTGCTTCACATTATTGAAACTCTCTTCATCTGTCACATCATAAACAATCTGCCAGAGGAACCAGTCAGTAAAGCATGCAAGGATGCACCTACAAAGGGGAAATCAATATCTAAATGCACATGCAAAGAAAATCATCACCCACAATGATCCCATGGGCTCCACGGTAGTAGCTACTGGTGATTGTCCTAAATCGTTCTTGCCCAGCTGTGTCCCACTACATTAAAATAGATCATAAATCAAGGGAGCAAAATCTGTCAATACAACTATGAATTTTGGCAATCCAATTGGTGCTGAAACATGATGACTTAAAGCAAAAATATTTGTCCAACAAAACGATGAAAAATGATAGGTCAAGCTCACTGAAGACTTAATATCAATAGATAAAGGACGAAGCCGATCAGATACATACGATCTGGAGTTTGATGGTCTTTCCGTCCTGCTCAACTGTACGTATTTTCTACAAAATTTGACATGAAATGAGTTTAGACAATGCTTCAAACAGCTATAGCTAAAAATTTGTACAATGTAGCTAAAACTTTGTAGTCTTGTACTCACAAAATCAACTCCAATGGTGCTTATGTAGCTCTCTATGTATGAATCATCCTGTAGCATAATATAGAAATTACTATAAAGTTAATTCAAGTTACTCCATTTAAGCTATAATGTACCATCTTGAAGAACCAAGGGCATCCATCACGCAGCGTGAAGTTACTTAAGTTAGAAAGTGAGATGAGTAGCACAATCACAATCTCTAAAAAGTAGACTAAATGACAGAGATATTTACGACGTTTTCACATAACCTTTTAATGAACCAAAAAAGGTTAATAATTCTGTTTTCCACCCTTATTTTTTATTAGATATTCTACAAAAGTCAATTTCACTAGTTCAAATCATACCAAAACCAACAAGAGGTCGCATTACTTTGAGCACAATCCAACAGGAAATAATTGGTTAAGAAAAGGGGATTCAATGCATCTGCAGTGTTGAATTACTTTGTAAACTTCTTTCTTCTTTTTTCTGCATTTTCAGTCTCAATAATAGAGGGCTACTCGGCTTATAAGGAGTTTGATTCTCTATATTTTTCTACTCAGTTATCAAATTCCCATCAAAGTACCCCCAGCAAAAAGGTATTATTTATTCATAATTTCTTAAAAGCATGTACCATACGCTAAATGATAAACCATAAATTTTTGTAACCATTCTATATATGGGGAAAACATCCGTTCTTACACACATAGCAAGTAAAGGCTAGTCCACTATCAATATTTCACTTTTTCTTTTAGGTATTATAGAACTACAATAGAAATAAAACCTCAAACAAGTAATCAGCTATCATTTATAAAGATGTTGTAGTTACCAATTACCATATTTAATTACAGCAAATGCAAAGGATGGTATTATTCGTTATACAAGAGATGTAACCAAAAGAGTAGTAGTAACAATAATTAACTAGTATAAAAAAGGTTGAGAGCTTACCGCAAATCTCAGAAGAAGACATGATTTACCAACACCAGAGTCTCCAATAAGAAGGAGCTTGAACAGATAATCACTGCAAACAATAACCAGATCATATTAATTTTTGTCTCCTATAATAGACTGTGCCTCAGATACAGAAGCAACCATTTCTCTTTCACACCCAAACATTTATATAACAGTTAAATTGAAAACCGATCATAATGTCTCGATTGATTGAGATCTATGAACCAATATAACACAAGGTTTCTTTTTTCTCTTATTGTTTATCTAATTAGCCGAATAGCCAAACACCATACAAGCACCAATCCAAATCCCATACTTCCCATGTGAGAAGTCAACTCCTATATCAATCTAACAACTAACAACCTTGTAGACAACCTCTCCCTTTTCCTATTCTCACATGTTTAACATAATTTGATGATTCCCCCAATTAGCTGCTACTCAAATCATGCAAAACACAAATAAAACTACTAAACAGTATGCACAGTTCAATTTGTGATGACAGGTATTGATCAGAAAATGGAACCATACGAACTCAAATGACTCTTTGCAATCAACAGGGAACAAGACCACGGTAACTCTGCACTTCAAAATTCATCATCAAGACACAAACACAGATCACAAAAATGAAATGGAACCCATGATTGAAAAACAATCCCCAAAAATTAAAAGGATAAAAATTACCGAGCGATCAAAATTTATAAAACACATCAATCTAGGGTTTCACGGAAACAATATGTGATGCTGACAGAATCAAACCGATATTCTCCAATTTAACCGCCACCCCACATACTCTTTTGGCATGGAACATATAACAAGAGGCGAAAAAGGAGAACTTCGCTCAATTCATACACGATTCGAAGGAAAAGAGAACAACTTACTACTCGGGATTCATTTCGAGGGAAGAAAGTGGGGACCGGAGATTCGCCGGAGATCAGGGAGATGCCGCGGAAGATAGGTCCTGGGTCGATGCTTCACCTCGGAGTTTCAGAAAAATTGGAAACACAGAGGAATCGAAATCTAAAGGCAAACCTTGCTGGCTTTGCGTATTTGTGCTTCGTTTCTTTTGAATGAAAATCGTGGAAACGTGACAAATACGGTGACGTATTTTGTATTTTGTAATGGTCTTGTCGGCTACAAGAATCAATTAATTAACTTGACCTTCTTATTTTTATGCATTTCAATAACAGTGAGGAACTAAAAAAAAAAATAGAAAGAAAGTAAGATACTGAAATTATTTGAAATTAATTTCAGAACGAGTGAAATGTAAGAAAAGATTAATAGAAAATTAACTAGGAACAAATGAGATACAAGGAGGATACATGCATGAAAAAAGTAAAGAAGGGAAATGAATTTTATATTCCATTAATTACATTTAGATATTGAATTTTAGAGTCTACATAATTAATTATACAAGTCACCAAAGATTATCATATTAATTAAGACATATATTAACTAATGTAACTTACTGCATTTGTGACCTTCAACCCATAAAAGAGAACATTAATGAACAGCACATTTGACAATAATATTTTTTAAAAAATCATATTCTTCTAATTTTATAACTTTTTTCACAAAAACATTTTCATAAAAATAGTTAAAATCAACATTTTCGAAAGATTGTTTATTAGTCTTAACACTTTAATACTGTAACATTTTTTTTTATGAACAAACACGTCTATAATTTAATATTTTTAAAACATATAGAATTTTGTAAAAAAAAACGATAATTCTCAATATTTATAATTTTTAAGAATTATTATTTTTGTGTATGAAAATTTTCTCTCATACCAAACACTCTCTTAATTCTTTTAGGAAAAACAAAATATTGTATGGGTGTTGTTGTGAAAGTTAAAATTTCCAATTTCACCTTGGGAGGTTATTCAAATTTATGAGTATTATTTTTATGAGACCTGAATAATGGACCGTTGGAGACGGTTTCAATAGTCAAACTTGCCTTTGTCTGTTAAAAATTAATCTAAAAGTTTAAAATTTTTATTATATTTTTATAAGCTTTAATATTTTTAAAATAAAATTATTTAATATCAAATAAAATATAATATTGTTTGTTAATATTGTTAGTTTATTTATAAATTTAATCTATTCAATACTAACAAAAAAAGATCTATATTCAAATGAAATTTAGATTAAAAGTAATGATATATGTTACAGTTTTTAATTACATTTTTTCTATATAAATCATCTTTAAAACAAATAATATTTTTAAATATTTGTGTGGACCATCCAGCTTCCAACTCACATTTAATTAGTTTACCTTTAGTTAGCTAATCAACTCTTCTCAACTCAATTTTAGTACATGTGGACAAAATTCTAATAGTCCAAATTAATCTGTTTTGAATCTCACCCTTTATTGTACTAACTTATGTTAGGTTTATTTTAGCATATGAATTTCAATGTTTTTTTTTTTAATAATTGGTTATAAAATAAAAATCAAGGTGTGTTTGTAAGATAGATGAAACAAACTTTTGAGAATAACAACTTGTTTTATTGTCATCAGTAATAGATATCTTTAGAATGACTTACTCTTCTTATAACTCGTAATTTATATGTTTTTATGGATTAATTTTGTTTTTCTACAAGTAATACTAAACAACTTACATTATTGTGCTCATGATAAAAAATAACACTTGCCAAACATAGAACATAGATGAAGATTTGATACGTTAATACAAGAATTGTTTAATAAACTAGTTGTGGATATCAACGTAATTAAATGTTAAAGTTTATAATAATACGAGTCTTTGATTAGAGATATTAGTATATAATATATTATCATCTCGGTATATTATTATTAGATTAAAATTATGTATTTTTTTAACAGCCTATTAAAATTATGTCTTGAATTTTGTTTAATTTAAAATTAAATCTAATCATATAAATTAAATCTCCTCTTCTTGATTTTTTTTCTTTACTTCTCCATCCAACTAAACAAATGAAATAAATCATTCCATTTGCCCTCTTTCTTAATTCCACAATCCAAACAGTACAAAGTTTGAGTAAAAAATTTAATATATATGTGTGTGTGTGTGAGGGAAAAGAAACACAACAAGTAGTCAGCAAATCATAGTATTAGGTTCACAAATAAGTGAAAAAATAATAAAACTTTGTTTTATTTAAAAAACAATAATAAATATTTTAATAATAAACACAAAATAAAATGAAATATAAGGAATTAGAAGCCAACGACAATAATATTACTTAAATAGAAAATAGTATTCTAAACTATTGAAAACTTCTGTATATCAAACCTGCTTATCATGTTTAAACCAATTATAGCTAAAAAAACCCAAAAGCTAGCTAGATAAAAAACCCAAAAACTAGCTAAAAATACTGATTAAATATACTCTTATTGCATGTTTTTTTTGGAATAAAAAAACAAAATCTACACCTTGTTCGTAATTTAGTTAGTTTAGTTATTGTTATTAATTTTGTGACTCATATGTACCCTCTAATTATGTTTAAGGTTTGTCCTAAGTTTTCAAAATTCAAACTATTTGTGGTATTTTTTTTAATTTAATTTAAAAAATAAGTAAAGAAAATTATAATATTCAAGCATTTTAAAAATTAAAAATCTAATTTCTATTTATGTAAAGATGTTTTTATCTTGCAAAACAATAAATTAATAAAAAATACAAAAGATAAAAAAAATTTATATATTGTAACAGTAAAATAAATTATGACAAGTAGTAGTGTGAAATTATCATATCTTTTAAAAAATAATGATTTCTTTCTCTAACACCAAAATTGATATAAAATAAAAAATAAGAAATTAGAGCACATATAAAATAATGTTATTTTGAAACATTGAAGTTTTAACTCTCGTTTGATATAGAGAAAATTTCGTCAAATCTTTATACGTGTAAAGATATTTTTGTCAATTGGTAAGGATATTTTTGTCAATTGAAGATAACATAAAGACAATTTAGTCTTTTTGTTTGATATAGAAACGGGTTTAGGTGAAGATATATGAAACGATATTGCAAAATGTATTAAATGTGTAAAAAAAAAAAAAAAACTGTGAGAGAACGGAAAGCTTGTGCAACAGAGATAAGTGAGAGCTTATCCATTCGTGTTGGAGAATCCAGAGCTACATTACCCCTATGCAACAACGAGAGAGGTTGATGATATACTGAGAAATATGGTTGCGGTATCAAATGATGATAATGCATCAAATGATATAATGCAAGTCACGGTGTCAAAATGATGGTAATGTGATGTCAAGCGGCCAAAATACTACTTTACTTCCTTCTTATGCAAGCCTCTCCCTTTATTTTAGGTATTTAGGTATTTGCGTTTTCCATAAACCCCTTCTCTGTGAATATAAGTAACACCTTCCTCAGACATTCGTTAATGACCCTATTCTTAATGCAATGTGCATGAAATTATAATTTGCTCTAGTGAAGTGTACGTATGCAGAATCATCTTGTAGCATTTGGTGATCTTATTGAACCTCCATGCCCAAAACAATGAGCTTGTGCTACCATTTTCAAATCTGTCCTTAGTTCTTTAGGTCATACTAATCATAGTAAGTTGAGAACTTTGCATCAGATGATTCATCATATAACTTGAAATACGACATAGGACACATGTCATGATTTCATTTGGACCATGCACCATACTTTCTCACCATCTATATTGCAACAACTATTTTATACAAAAATGTTACCTTGTGTTTGAAAATCCTGTGCAATTATGGTCCAACTACTATTTTTCAATCACAAGTTACTTTCTAGTAAAAACTCTTTCTAACTGTTTGCTATAAATTCCTCAAGAAGAACATAGGATAACACGGTAACACCATAATTTGTGATGTAACTCGCAAAAGTGATCCATACTAGTGTATCAAATCATCCATTAATGTTACGTTTTCGAGATGCTATTGGATTGTAATATATTTTTCTCATTATATTGTTCTATGATTATAACAAAAGTACAAAATATATATATGCTTAAACAAATTGTTTGAATAATGCTATAAAATATGAGTTCAGTTTTACAAAAGATCATTATAAGTCAGACAAGAAAAACTTAAAACATTCTATGCTCATAAATCAAAACCTGGTTTGATACACTAGAATGGATCACCCTCACGAATCACATGAGTGCCGGAAATAAACCCAATCAAGTAAAGAGCTATATAATAATGGCATAGCTGATGATTTTCAAGTGATGGCTGTGGGCTGTGATGGCTTTGTATTGCACTACTTATATATGGATTGAGTTAAAGATATGATTTGAATTTAGATGCAGTTGGACATAGGTTATGAATAATTTTTAATACAATTATTGTTGTCTCATGAGTTTTTACTCATTTCAACAACCATTCATCCACCAATAATAGCATTTGTGGTGGGTGGACACACACATCCAATTGCTTATTACATATTTCTCCATTCTCACGCAACTTAATTACTTCTTCAATCTACTAACTACTACCTTTTAGATTCACCCACCCACCTAATAGCCCTATTCACGTGCCATTGTATTAATTAATTATTTTTTTAGTAACTTAAAATAAATATTATCAGAGAACCTAATCCAAAATATATTTTCTATAATTATTTAAATCTAAATATGTCTAAATAAAATTCTTATAAGTATATTCTTACCATAAAACCTAACAAAATATTATATAAATATAATTTTGCAATGACAGATTTTTTCTTTTATAAATTGTAAACTTTATTTTTCTCCATATACAGTGTCTCATGCTTCTCTTATAATTTATTTATAGATCATTAGAGTCACATTTCATATATGATTTTTCATCTATATAACTACTTAATAAATTAATTAATTTATTAATTTTTAGAAAATTAAAATGTTTAAATAAATTTTGATATTAAAGTTTATCCATTCTTCTAATTTCTTTTGACTAAAAAAACTTTCACACACAGATTTTTCACACCGTATTTCTAAAATTCAAACGGCAAATAACATTTGTCTTTCTTACAGATAAATTACAAACTTTCTTTAATAACAAGGTAGAAACCTTTCCTTAATTATGAAGAAATAAGAATAATGGGACTTAGTGTAGAAAACATACACTATATAAAATAATGGACACATCAACATACAAATTAACAGATCAATTCTTCACTATTATGGCATATAAAACTACGAATATATAGAATAGACAATAGAGAAGGTAAAACTACGAATATATAGAAATAAAGAAACCTCTAATAAAAAATAAAATAGTGAAATTTCACCCAAAATAGAGCTGTTTGTTTTTGTTTCTACCAACTCATATATGAAGAAAAGTCTTTTCTTTTCAATTATTGTAGATATTGCCTTTCCTTTTTTCGGCCTTTTACTGCGACTTTTCCTTTCTTTTAACAAAAGTAAATGGGCTTTTCATCCTTCAAATTTTTCAAACCTTTTTCTTTTCTTTATATTTTTCTCTACCCAATCATTTTTTCACACATCTCATAGAGTATAAGAATTTAAATTCTCCGTGCTTTAGAATTTTTGGACTCTACAATTTAAAATACGTTTTTCAATTATATAATTACAAAAATATTTTTAAATTTTAAATTGTATAATATAGAATATATTTTTGAATTATTCAATCTAAAAAAATGTCATTTATGGATAATTTATTTTTTAATATTTAAAAACTATAAGAAAAAAGTATGTAAACGGTAAATAAAGAAATTAGGGTTTAGGTTAAAAGAAATTACGTTATTTCAAAGTTAGTGGAAGTTTAACTTTATAAAGATTCACCATTAACCTTATATATATATATATATATATATATATATATATATATATATATATAAAAAATAAAAATATAATAAACCTAAATATTAAATTCTAAGAAAACTATCTTACAAAAAAATTCACCTGAAAGTTGAATACTCCTTTGAGATTAATTTTATATTTGCTGGTATTTATACATACATGTGAATATTTTTTATTATCTTTTTCATAAATTTTAAATAAAATTATTTCTGAAATATAAATTAAAATAAAGGACAAATATTAAAATATAATTTAAATAAAATTTTATTATAATATTTTTAAAAAAGTAAATTTAAATCAATTCTACAACAACATATAAATTAAAATAAAATCAATTTCTTTATAAATAACTTTAATTTTACCTGTTTATATTAGAAAATAAATTTATAAAATCAAATTTAACAAAAAAATTAATATTTTCTTTCTCTTTTGATTCTAAGAAGGATATTCAAATAAAAATTAAAAAGTAATAACAATATCAGAATGGAAATAAGTTCATTCCATTAATAAATAAATAATTAAAATATTTGTATGTTTTAGTGATAAATACCCATTAGAAATTTTAATTTAGTATTAATTGTGAACCGCTCAACTCCTTCTGATTCTTGTTTTGGCTTAAAATGAATGAAGGTCCATTATATATTGTTGACATGAGCCACTCAGATCTCTTCCCTATTATTATCTTTCCTTTATGCTTCTACTAATTTAGCATCAGCACTCTTCATAGCTTTCATTTAAACTTATCATAAAAACTGTACCCAAACTCATTTAAATGCTTATAAAGAATGTTTGGAAATGGTTTAAGCAGAAAAAAAAAATAAGAAGAAAAGCTATGACATTTGTAAACTAAAATTAATTTATTTTTAAAATTTCTTTTATATATTTTTTTTTGAAATTTTATTTTTAGCTATTTCAGAGAATAATTTTAATAACCATAGTAGATTAATCCATCTGAATGATACTCAATGAAATGATACTTTGACCTCAATCTGAATACTACAAAAGTCTAGCAGCAGGTGTTCAGTGCAGAAATAAGGTGATTAAAACATACATAGTTGAAGGCAGTGGCACAGCTTCAAGGAACTTTAAATGCGTTTTTGGGCTGCACCTAAGCAAGTGGAGCAGTGGATTATATGTAAAAGAAGATAGACGAAATCCAAACCAAGATTTGAAGGATACAGATGATGAAAGTCACGGGCTTTCAAAAAGGGCACGAGCTAATTTCAGCGCTTTTTATCAAGTGATGATGATTTGCAAAGTTCACCTAGAAGGCCATGAGGGCACTCAAGACAAAATGTCCCGATCACTGATCAAAATGAGGAAGATCTGGATGATGACGACGAATTTGATGACGGGTATGTGATGCATCATTTTCAAGGCATACTTAGGGAGTGGATTACAAGAGATGAAGTGCATCGCTTCAAATATATCCAGGAAATTCCAGGACTTTTTACTTAAGTATGTTAATGCGAATATGAACACCGCACAAGGAATACGTGTGGCTGATAAATGAGGTGGTGCAAGGTTGTGGATGAGTAAGGAAAGGATTGCAAAATACAAAGGTTATAGGTTTTGGGCGGTTCTTTCTGGGTTGCTAAAGTATAGCAGGTCATATTCAGTGGATCTGGAACTTATGATAAGTTGGAATGGCCTGGCTTGGCATAAATTATGCAGCAGTGAACAACTGACACAGAAGGAGACTAGTTGTGCAAAGGGAGAATGATGGTCTTTTAATGCATTCTATGTTTGAAAAAAAAAAAGGCATTCTATGTTTGAAAATCTGAATATGGATATCAGCTACTATGATGGTCTTTTAATGCAATTGGTTCAAATTAGGATTTCTAGAGAATGGGTTCTATTTAGTGTTTTTTTTTTTTTTTTTTTATTTTTTTTTTTTTTTTATTTTTTTTTTTTTTTTTTTTTTTTTTTTTAATCTATGTATCTGTCTATATCGGTTGGTATCTTGTACCACTTATATGTATCTTCTATTTTTCTGATAAATAAAAACATTGATTAACTATACACCCTTAAAAATGTAATGAACAAGTTTGTTTGATTGCTTACCTTTCAGAGAATTGAGGGAACTCTGCAACACGTGTGTGATCATCGGGCCATGCAGCTGGCAAAGATGGACTTGAAGACGCTACGTAAGAATTAAGAAAGGGAGATATAATGCAAGAACATAGGGGCAGTGTTTTGAAAATGAACAAATAATGCATTGTTACATTTACGTGTTGAGTTGAGGAGCCTCCACGAGAAGGAACCGCAATATGGTTCCACGCGTTGGTTAGACGAGCCTCCACGATGCGCTTCTTCTCCACGTGTAAACTATGGGAGAATGCTTTATATTAGGCATAAAGAACGCTAGGGAGTGTTCATCTTACAAGCCTGCCACACAAGTGCTTTCTGCAATGAAGAAAAGAATAGGAGAAAGGAAGGGAAATTAAGGGTAAAGTTTGAATTGGTTGTTTCTTCCTTAAAGGCCAATTTTACATACTACCAAGAAAAAAAAATGGTTGGAATTGAGGACTTCAATATTTGGCAATCCGAGTCCTTTACATTGCTGAAGATAGACTCAGGTATGAAGTTGGCATGAACCTCATAAAATATGCTTTGTTTTGCAAGTAAACATTTCACACTGAAATGTGGTTTGAATTTGTGAACTTAGGTGTAATGAATTCAATCTCTTTTTCTGTCACAATCTGTTAGAAGTCATTAACGTTAAGTAGAAACTCAGTTTTTCTTTTCTGTTTTCATTTTTTTTTCAAATAATACTAGTGATTATGTTTGTATCTGGAAATGATTAGGATAACAGTGCATGCTCTTAGGGTGTAACAAAATCTCCCAATTAGTGGCCAGAAGATAAATAAGACGAAACGTAGAACATATTTTCATGTAACCAGGTATTATGTGTTAGTAGTCTGGTTAGTTGAATTCACCATTTTTCTCAGTTATATTAGAATATATTAAACTACGTGTAAGCTGCAAAGAAAACACACTCTTAAATCTTTAATCGTCAAAGACTCTAGTCTTTTAGAATATGTGTGCAATGTTGGTGTTTTTAATTGATAAAAGCAGAACTTTATTTATTTCTTTTCTTTATTCCAAGTACATACTATATGAGATCCATAGCTCGCCACACGCTAAAGGGAAAAAAAAAAAAAAAAAAAAAAGAAGGGAAAAAACACATATACTTGTGTTTTAGACCACTTCATAAAACAACCCCTGACAAACAGCTTGCTACTGATAGGTTTTAGGCCCTCTAAATATCTCTAAGGTTTGTTCAACTTTAAAGTGTCAACAAACCTACCCTTTGTAATATCATTGCAGGATATGAAGTCCAGAAATTCCCTGAAGCAGAACTCTTTGTAGGACTTAGGGTGCTGGTCATCAACAAGTTCCACTGCAGGACCCATCTTTTTGTCCATTGCAAAACTGTGAAGACTCGCAATGGAAAACCTCTTCTCATCCCCATTAACCGTTACTCGGTGAATCACACTCTTGTATTGTCCATTGCTCATAACTTCCATTTGGTCACCCAATTGCACTACAAGTGCTCCTTCAACACAAGGCACGGGCATCCAGTTGTTGTTTTTGTCCTTGATTTCTAGGCCTGAACGGGTTTGGAGCAGCACAGTTATGGACCCGAAATCAGAGTGAGGGTGGATTCCTAAGGTGAGACCAGGTTCTGGACATGCAGGGTAGCAATTCACTGCAAGTGTTTGCGAGCCTCCATCAATTTCTTCATGTAAGTAATTGCGGTTTAACCCCAGGCTTTCAAAAATCATTTCCATCAATTGATTTTGTAGAATTTGCACAGCTTTTACGTACTTTCCCATACTCTCCCTGACAACACATGTGTGATGCGTATATTTTATACATGAAGAGAGGCTTTCATTATGGCAGCAACATTTTTTTTTTATTAAAATAGGTCTATTTCGGAAATCGTTTGATATTATACCTTTATTTTGTTAGTAAATTTGTCATGGAGATTTCAAAGACTTTACAGTAATACCTGTAATTTGACGGATTTGAAGGCCACATGTGAATCCAATCCGATATTGGATGAGAGTAGTGTTTGATGAAATCTCTCCAGCAGTAAACTTCATCCCTAGCTTGATTAAGGCTTGTTCCATACCTAACAGGTTTGTGAACATCTTCGGAAAATAAACGCATCTTTTCATCATTAGGAAGGTTGAAGAACTCTTTTGAAACTTCTAGGGCTTCATCCATTACTGATTTATCAATCCCATGGTTAATAACCTACAAAAATGAAAGTCTTATGTAACTATATAACAATATAAAATAGTGAAAGTCCCCATAGAAATTTGATGGTTACACATGTCTTTATAGAACCTTGCTCTCTCTAAATAATGTAGGTCGCGTCTAAGCAATGGTGTCTTGAAAAACTATTTATCCACAAGCACACTCATTGTAAATGTTAATACGCATGTGTAAGCTTGGTGTTCACCAGCATATAGTTACATGATTTGCAAATAGGCATGTGATACAAGAATTTGTAATAATAATTGGTCAAATCATATATATATATATATATATATAATAAAATATTTGTTTATTTAAAATGTTGTTACTGTTACTTTTCTAAATCCAATATAAATATAATGAGAGAAAATTATAATTAATTATTAGACACGTACAAATGTATAAAAAAATGCATGTAAATATGTATGTTTGGTGCATTAGAAATGTTGGATGATGTACAAATTGAGCAGGTGCTGTATATACCAGAAAACAACCAATCTCCTTGCAGGCAATTCGAATTTCATTGATGGTTGATTTAGAAAAAAGAGATTGATCGCGCAAAGTAGACAAATCTATAATGGGAATGGTGGTGGATATTGGACCATGAGGGCTAGGTCGTTGTGATGGTGGAAGAACATAACGCTGGGGTATAGAAGACACTCCAAGCTGGTCAAGACTCACAGCACTGGTAAATGAAGAAGCACCATTTCCCTGTGGCTCCATTGTTTCTCTTCACAAATCTTATCTTCTAAGGTATTGATTTGAGATAGAGCCAGTCACAGTCTCACAGATATATTTATAAGCGTCCAAGTGGATATGTCGCATTCATGATAGTCCTCTATCCATATTTCTTTAGGTTGTTCACTTACATTGTACATGCAAGAAAGTACAAAAAATTGTTTTTCGTTCGGAAGTGAACGTGGATTGAATAGCATAAAGCCCTAGATCTGATGATGATGGGAACTGAAGTCAAAAGGGAAGAAAAAAGAGCAAAAGTGATGAAGGAATTGGTGAGTTGATTCAATATACTTGTGGAGTTAGTGCTAGTGGGAGAAAGTAGGTGGTTTATTTGGTCTTTTTTTTTGTTGGATAAATGTTTGGACTTTTTCACACATACATACCAGAAGAAGTACAAGTACATGCTGCATGGAGATTGTTGGCTTGCTTTGACTTTGTGTACAAATCAGCACTTCAGCACCTGCCACGTGTGCGAGCTGCTGTAATCTAAATGGTGTTTGAGAAACTTAGGGATGAGTGTGGGTTATGTTTGTGGTTTGTGTTGGATCAGATATTCATAATGAGTCTATTAAAAAAATAGTTTATTTGATTATGAATGTGTCCTTTATATACGTTCTCGAAATTATCCAAGCAGCGATCATTGTTCACAGTTCCTTCCCCCATTTCGACCAGCTGAAAACTGGTCATGGACAACGTATCTAATGGTACAACTAGGAACTACGTTGGACTAAGATAACAACAATTCATTCTTGCGGCTGTTCTGAATATTGTTTTCCTTTGTCTCAGGTGCATGAATTTCTTGTTTTGGTACTACTTTTTTCAGCCAAGTACAACATATTGGCTTCTTGTAATTTTTAATGGGATAAATATTTGTTTATTTTACCGATGATTATTATGTTAGTTAATTTCATCAATATTCTCATATGTTAATTTCAATTTCAAAACAAACATCTCATAAAACTTATGCTTATTGATTGTAAGCTTATTTCTAATCGTGAACTCATCATCGGGTTCTTAAAACAGCTTGAATGGTATATATTGTCACACTAAATTTAAGAATTTGAACTAATTATTATCTCAATGATGACTTTACTTAAGGACTTAATTTCTTTTACATGTTATCTCTAATTTTTTCTATTTTATGTATACTCTTTTATAAGATAATAACCAATTTTCAATTACGAAAAAACAAAATATTATTTTATAATTTTATAAAGAAAATTATTGATAAAGATAACTTAAAAATATAACATACTTACTATATGTTTTTCGTGTTTTATTAACCTCCTCCTTCTTTTTTTTTTCTCTTTATTTTTATGTTGAAAAAACTACACAGAGATCTCGCTTTCCCCGTAGTATTATGATAATTTAAGCCACTCTACCATTTTTTTTTTTTTTCAAAAGAAGAAAAACAGTATTCTGATGTCGTAGCGTTCTGCCATGCAGACTGAGTGGAGAAGTGACAACACCTGGCAATAAATTGTGATGTATATAAGTCTTATATGCTACAAAATACGAATTTTCCCTAAATTGGAGTTTTATTCCGAACTGAATACTTTAGGTTTAATAGGGATAAGATCTGTACTATCTAATTGGACTTTTGCTTTTGACCCAATGGGTTTAAATTTCTATGAAGGGTGTAAGTTTTGTGCGCAGTGACACAATAGCAGTAGCTTTTGAGTGGGGAATGAGGGTGATTATTGTTAAAGCTGTGGCCAATGCCTTGTCATATATCCATCATGACTGCTCAACTCCAATAATTCATCGTGACAAATCGAGCAACAATGTTCTACTGGATTCACAAAATAATGAAGCTCAGGGATCCGATTTCGTGATAGCTGAGATTCTAAAGCCTGGTTCACGCACTTGGACCTCGTTTGCAGACATCTTTGGCTAGGCAGCTCCTGGTTGGATCCCTTTCATCATATTTAATATAAGAAGAAAATGATCACATTTTTTTGCCATTAGTTTGAACCACTTTATATTCAAACTTTCTAGCCGGTGTTTACTTGTAGAAGAATTAAGCAAGATATGCAAAAGTGAGGTAAAAAGTGATACGTGCCCATACCAAATGCAATGGGTAGTTTAGAAGATTATTTCATTTTTCATTTATAATAGAATGGGTAGTTTAAAAGATTATTTCATTTTTTATTTATAGTAGAAAAAAATACTTTATACAAAAGAATACATGTAAGTTAAAATGAAATCATGTAAAAAAAATGCAGTAATACTTTTAAAATTATGTAAATACGTATTATGTCGATTGTGTGTGAATCAATATAATAAGTACTATGTAAAAAATATTTTGTTAAATCTAAAACAAAAAAAATTTAATTTAAAATTTAGAGTTACACTTGCACATATTATCTCAATTGTCTCTCAAACCGGTGTAATAGAGGTCACGTTCTATATCGGTTTGGACTATAATCGATATAAAATGTGGAGTGTTTAAATTACAGTTCTTGTTATTTGTTTTCCTCTCACTCCGTTTGAGTTTCTAGTTTTTTGCTTGAGTTTCTCTACTTCTTTTTTTACATTTTTTCTAGTTACTTGTGTTATTTACTGCTTTATTTCACATTTTTGACGTATATGGTTTTTTTATTTAACTTGTTTTCATATTGACTTACAAATCATTAAGGATGTCATAACAACAATTATACTTGATATGTGAAGGTGGTTGTCTAGTTTCATCTTTACCACCTTACTGCTTCTCTTTGTAATAAGTTATCTTTTTGTAAAATTCAATTAAAGTAGTTAGAAATTTATATTTGACCCAAATTTTTTAGCAGCAACTTCTTTTAGTCTATATTCATCATAAAGTTATTATATTCTATATTCATCATAAAGTTATTATATTGTATGAATTTATCATATATTGAGTTGTGAAAATTTAGGACGAAAAAACTTCAAATAATTATAACTTTTGATAGAAAGTTCGGATTGGGATGTTCCAAAAATGAAAACTGCTTAGAATGGGGTTCAAAAAGTTTTCAAGAAAATCCGTATGTTTTAGTATTTTTTGAACTATTTTTTTTATTTCACATATTTATACTTTCTAAAATTTATGAAAAAAATTTTGTGGAATTTCCTTGTATGGATTAAAGATTTATCAAAAAGTTATGAAAAATTTTAATTTTTTTATAAAAAATAGAAATATGACAACAGTTATGAGTAACAACTGATGTAATAGTATAGATACTATTTCGATTGAAATTACGATGTAATATGTTCTTCTAATTGTTCTTTGAATTGGTATTTTTTTTATCAAAGATTTATTAATCAATATAGTATATGTACATACTACATCGATTCTAGAACTGATGTAAAAATTGTCTCTATTAATATTGGTTCTGGAATCAACGTAGAATGTCTTAAGAAACCAATGAAAAATATCTTTTTTACTAATACATTGCTATTCTCTTTATTCATGCAATTCATTTTCTTTTCATCTTCTTTTTCCATTTTTTTTTATTTTCCATAATCTAATCTAAAGAAAGTATCACTGAACATTGATAAGAAGCCCATGAATGAAAATGGGAGACAAATGCAAAAGATATAACCTACTTTCTCAAATTCATCATATTGTGTGAAAAGGTTAAACGCATTAATTAAAGCGTACTTACCTGAAAACAGGAGATAAAAAAGGGTCCAAAATTATAGAGAACCTACAGTACTCAATCTTCTTATTTAGTCGCCATGTTATCTAAAAGCCAAAAGATTCCTAAAAAATCTAGTGCCAAAAATAGTGAGCTAATTCATATATTAATCTTTATTCAAACCATTGTACAAATGCATGATCGGTAACCATTTTGTACAAAATTTTGTGACAAAGGTAATAACTGCATATAATTTTCCAATCCCCTTGTTATTTGAACCAGAAACTCTAGCTTCTCTAGTAACTTATACATGACTTATATGATGACAAAACAACGTAGCTTACGACATATAAGATAAAGGATAAATGGTGTACAAAGAAGAAAACAAGAAAAGCAAAAATTTGTTGTTCTTCAATATTGCTTCAGAGTTGTCCAAGTCTAATCATGGGTAACTGATCTGGTAAAGATAATTTCCCCTTTATAAGCTCTTTGGACACTTGATCCATGGTTGGCCGAGAACATGGGTTTTCCCACAAGCAAGAAAATGCCAAGCTTGCAACCAAAATGACATCGCCGACAACCGATTTAAGAGGATGAGGAGGTCTTTGGTCCATCACATCAATTAGTAGCAAATTATGAGTTATTTCTGCTGAAGATGAAGACAACAACGAAGAAACGAGATCCCCCGGATGCTTCCCCATGATGATTTCTAGACAAAGCACTCCAAAACTGAATACATCACATTTCTCAGTCACTTCCATAGTTTGGGCAAGCTCTACAATAAATGAAAATTATAAGTTAAACATCAACGGATGCATAAGTTTCTGTATAAGCTGCAAGTTTGCTAAATTATATATATTTCTGAAAGGGTTTGGTATTGGCACATATCACTTTTAATATACTGTTGCATACTAATTCTTGCATTGGGATCAGTACTATTCCTCTTCAAGTGAACAGTGTTTGAACAGTATTTGAACATAAAGTGGTGTAAATTAATTGCACAATATGTGATAGTTTCTATGAATATTGCTAAGAATGAGGAAAAGGGGGTCTAACCTGGAGCTGCATACCCTAAGGTGCCTGCAAACGTTGTCCAAGTGCAATCAGGCTTTAGAATCTTAGCTGTTCCAAAATCAGTGACACGAGCTTCGTGTTGTGAATCCAAAAGAACATTCTTGCTCGATATGTCACGATGGATTATTGGAGGTGAGCAATCATGATGCATGTAGGATAAAGCATTGGCCACACCTTTAACAATATTCACCCTCTTTTCCCAGTCCAATGCAGCTGCTTTTTTGTCATTGCTTAGCATTTGATCCAAGCTACCCCCTTCCAAAAACTTATAAACCAAAAATGAGAATCTTGCATGTGAGCAAAACCCACAGAGCTTTACAATATTACGGTGCCTGATTTCGGTCAAAGCTTGAATTTCATTTTCAAAAGCTTTAAATTTAGGCTTCTCTCCATCTGTTTCTGAATGAAGTTTCTTCACCGCATAGACCTCACCTGAAGCGAACTCAGCCCTGTAAACATTTCCTTGCCCTCCGACACCTATGAGATATTTGTCATCGAAATTTTGGGTAGCTTCAATGATATTTTCAAACATAATTTTTCCATCATGACTCCAGATGGAAAACACTTCTTCAGAAAGTGCATTTTCTGATAGTTCTTTCTTTCTTTCTTTTCGACAAAGAAAATACATTGAAACACCCACCCCACACAATATTAACGCAAGAGCACCCAACATGAGAAGTAATATCAGAAGAATGCCCTTGTGCTTCTTTTCATTGCGGCTGGTAGAGCAAAGCATCAACCCAGTGACGTTCCCACACAAACCTTTGTTATTTTTCAATGATTCAATTGGAGACGTGAGAAAGGCTTGATTTTTTGGAAGTGGCCCTTCTAACCAGTTGTATGATATGTTGACGGAAATCAAATTTGACATGCCCTCAAAAGTGGACGGAATACTTCCCGAAAGATTATTGCGAGAGAGATTTAAAAAGCGCAGTTGAATTACCTCTCCAAGTTGTCTTGGTATTGTTCCAGTCAACAAATTCCCACTAAGATCAAGATATTCAAGAGGCTGAAGTTGGCGAAACACCAAGGGGATGTTTCCGTTTATTTTATTATTGCTCAAAGTCAAGTTTCGTAACTTGGGCAACTCTACAACTTCTACTGGTATGGTTCCACTCAACTGGTTATCTGCAAGATCCAATTGTTCAAGATTTTGCAGTGATCCTATTTCTTTGGGAATGTCTCCAGAAAGATGGTTGTTGCTAATCTTGAGTTCAAATAACGATTTCATATGCCCTAATTCCTTTGGAATCTTTCCATTCAAGTGGTTAGAAGAAAGGTGAAGCTTGCCTAGGTTGGTTGCCTCAACAAGTTCTACTGGTATACCACCAGAAATGTTATTGTTGGATATCATTAAGGTACCAAGTTTAGGACACTTCCCCCAGTTTGATGAAATTTGGCCGTGCATCTTATTGTCGCTCAAATCAATGTAATCCAAATTTGGATATACACCAAAATCCTGTGCTATATCTCCTTCCAATTGGTTTCCTTCCAGCCTGAGTCTAGTAATACTAGAGCAGTTCTTTAAGCTTATTGGCACTGGACCAGTGAAACGGTTGTCGCGAGCACTAAGGTATATTAGGGACCCAGCAGAGCAAATTTGAGGTGGTAAATGGCCTGTGAAATCATTCTGAGCTAGTAACACCGAAGACCAGTTCCGAATGTTATTCAAGACTTGTGAAACGCTGCCATTAAGTTTGTTGTAGGAAAATTCTAAAATGGTGAGGTTTTTCAAATTTCCGATTGTGGCAGGAATTGTTCCGGAGAGATTGTTGCTTCCGAGATAAAGTTTGTTCAAATTGATCAAATTTCCTATAGAGGGAGGAATTGATCCAGAAAGGTTGTTGAAGCTTAAAAACAATTCGATGAGCTTGGTCAACTTTCCAATTGTGGAAGGAATGGGTCCTGAAAGTTGGTTGCTATCAAGTCCAAGTCTATCTAAATTGGCCAAATATTCTATGGAAGCAGGGATTGATCCAGAAAGACTATTGCCATAAAGGTTGAGCATTGTCAACTTAGACATGTTCCATAAGGAGGATGGGATTGACCCATGTAGGAGGGAGTTGTTAGAAATGTAAAGTTGACTTAAATTGCTCATGTTACCTATTGTTTCAGGGATAGTACCAGAGAGAGAGTTTACTGACAAATCCATGAGCTCAACGTTTGTCAACATTCCAATTTCTTGAGGAATGGAACCGAAAAGTTGATTATCTTGCAGACCTAGATACTTCAACTTGTGCAACTTTCCAATCTCAGGTGGAATGTGGCCAGAAAAACTGTTTGAACCTATATCTAGATATGTCAAGTTGGACAAGTTTGCTATGAAATAGGGAATCACTCCACTTAGTTGACATTGGTCTAGATCAAGGCCTTGTAAGCTCCTTAGTGTCCACACTTCTTGAGGGATGTAACCATTGAAATAGTTTATAGAAAAATTCAAAAGATTTACTGTGGACAAGTCACCGATTTGTGGTGGAATGGTCCCATAAAAGGAGTTGTTATGTATATTTAGGACGAGTAGGTTAGGGAAAGCTGAGAAGTTGAGGGTGTGAAGCGTACCTTTGAGACCATAATTTGCAAGATTTATGGCGGAGACGGACTTGGAATTGTTACAATGAATTCCTTGCCATTTGCATGGTGTAACACCTGTCCATGTTGACAAGACATCTTGGCTGGATGTGTGAAGGCTTTGTTTCCATTTTAGCAGTGCATTGGCTTCACTGTTCTCAGCTACAGCTTGATCAACAATAGTTACTGTGGTGGCAGCAGAGGCCAGATAAAGGATTTGGGAGAAACACGAAAGTTGTGTTAGAAATACCAAAATAAACGAGTAAAGAATCCAGCAACAGGCTAGAATCTTCATGGATACCATGGTTCAATTATGACTGAATTTTTGGGATTAAGAAGACAATAAGAGAATGTATATTCTTGTAAGAAGTTGTATTGTGGTGAGGATAGAGGTTGGAGCAAGAAGCTTATATAGGAGAGCTAGGAGTGTACACTTCTCACGTATATTTTCTCATATTGTGTTGTTTAAATTATTAAATTTTATATCTAGACATAATTTTGTTTCAAATAACTTATAAATTTAGGTATCTCTAGTTAAAATTATATTGAAAGAATTTATTTTATTGAATGATTGATTTTTTTATATTTTTTAATTAAGTCTCTATCATTAAATATGACGTGTTCTTTTCATTCTGAAATTCAAGTACAACACTATCAATTTGAAAAAATAAAAAAATAAAGTGCAAGAATCTTAATTATATTTATTAAACCAAATTTGTATTGATTTAATTTTTTAATATCTATTTTAAAAATAAAATAATGTCATTTTTTAAAGATAATTAGGATTATAAAAAATCATTTTTGTTCTTACTAAGTTATAGTATTGTATTTGAAATTACAAAATTAAATAATCAAGTCATTTCTCATATATAAAAAATTAATTAAAAAATATAAAATTTTTAAACACTATTCAATTAAAAATATTTTAATTTATGAGTAATTTAAAATTTCTTATTTTTTAATTCTAATTTTTTAATACTTTTGTTCTTAATATATTTTTCAAACTTAACTTAGATAATATTTTGAATAATTAAATAAATGGTTTAAATATTATTTTATAAAAACATAAAAGAAAAAATATTAAAAATAAACAAATTCAAAAAAGGTACAAAAGTAAAAATAAAATCGGATAATTTGTAAAGATAAAAATATATTTAATAATTTATATATAAGAGACACGCTTTTTTTTTTACCTTTAGGTGTTACATTTTAATTAAACAATCTTATATTTTAATAAATTAAAATAACTTTTTATTTAATGATGAGTAACTACAAGTACTCAAAAGTAATTATAAAATTCATTTAAAAATAACTATCATATATAATTTTTTTTAAAATTTCTATTTATAAAAGTATATATATTATTATTTTAATGTAATAAAAAGACATATACAAGTCTGAAATACTGGTAAGAATAATTTTGAATACCGAGAGAGTGAGAAACACATTTTTTTTATTTTTAAAAATAGTATAAAAATCAATTAAAATTTAGGCAATGAAATGCGATTTAGTTAGATATTCAAAATATTTTAATTTGAAAACCTTATGGAATGATTTAATAAAAAAGTTATTGACATAAAAGTTATAAAAAAATAAATTCATTTATACTTCTATAATTTTTTTGTGTGTCACTGCTGTTTAACTAAGCTCCATTAAATCGTTTTTTTTAACCTATGATTTAAATTATTTTCATAAATTTTATAATCTATATAAAAGATCACAATATATAATTAAATCTAAAAAAAAAATTATAAAACATATTACAACAATAAAAATATATTATCATGTAAAATTTATAACACAATGTTAAGATATTATTGTTTTCAAATTAACAAAAGCATCTACTACATCAATTTAACCTGTTTATTATTACAAATAATATGTGCCAGACTCAATGCATTTTATCGCTTTAGTGAACAGGTATACTAATAGAAATGCAATATAATTAACGATAAGAACCACACCAAACTTTTTTACATGGAAAAGAACTCCTTTATCACATATCAACTCTGTAGAAAAACATGCACTCCTTTAAAAAAGGGTATGATGTCACTGATATGAAGTCACTTCTCAACGAAACATCGTTTCATGCAAAAAGTAAAATAAAAGTTAACAGAGAAAACAAAAAAGAAAGACAATTAATTAACTGAAACTTTCCCAAAGACATCACACTTTCCCAATTTTTCCACAAGTTTGATTATTGAAGTCTCCACTTTTCAACAAAACTTATGCTGAGAAAAGTTGACGTTTTAATGGTTGTTTTACCCATTGATTTGGTAGTGAAGATAGAAAGCACAAAGAAATAAGACACATCTAAAGGAGCAGCTGTTATAGATTAAGCACTTTTCATCTGCTTATGCTGTATGCTTCATGCATGTAAACATTATCAAAATATTAGGTATTTCCACGTTTCTTCTTCTTCTTCTTATTTTACATTTTACTCCCAAGTTTTTTTTTTTTTCAAAAACTCCACAGTTAAAAAAAATGAGAACAATACAAGGAATATATATATTAAAGAAAATATATAATATTTTTTTATGAAATTTAAAAGGTGAATTTTCAACTCTCAAATATTTTATCATTTATTATTATAATAACATTGGTTAGAAACTCATTTTAATTTTAATTTTATGAATGCTAATAGTAATTAAACAAACTTGAAATTTTGAAAAAAATGTATATTGATACTGATGTATAGTTTTTTAGACTTTAATACATTCACTTTAGCTATATCCCGACTTATTAGAAAATAACTAATCGTCCTATTAATACTGAATGCTAATAATTAATTATTCCTTTTATTATCTTTTATCTTTATTTTTTTTCATTTTTGTTTATCTTCCTTTTTTTTATAATAAAAATCATGAAGCATGAATACGAGGAGACTGCAAATCCAAAGGCAGAAATCATTCTTATTTTTTTTAAAAAAAAAACACTTATCGCTGTTTAAGCATTGAGACGTGATCCAGAAGAGGATATTATCAATAGTGTGTGTCCACAACATGTTGCATGCTTTGCTGAACGTTGATGCAGTGCATCAATCCAAAAATATTTTCTAATGGTAAGTGTTTAACTTAATCCATTTTAATTGAATCCATGTCGTACAAAGAAAGTAAATCTTATTATGAGAAAGTAATTTCCGAATCCTTAACTGCCAATTTGTCCATGACATCATTTTCCAGACACATAAAGATCAACCAACCTTTAAATAGCTTTGAACTCTGATACATAAAAACCAGGATGAATCTTTTCCTCCCGAGACCATTATAATTTGTAATCACTGCATCCAACCTCAGCAATGATAGGAAAAAGTCCAAACACTGATCCTCTCCAATTCAAAATAGTTAGGGGCTTTTCGGTATGTATATTAAATTAATTGAATATTAAAATTAACCAAAGGCTGAAATTAAATGCAGTTTTGGAAACTGCTAAGGGGTTTTGCCCCAAGATATTTAAAGTCATGGAGGTCTTCAAAATTACAATTTTTAATTTCTGAATTTAAGTTATCGTATATGCCGAAGCTAGTCACTAAAATGGAGATATATCTAAATAGAGTAGGAGCATATACCAATCTCAACCCAAGCTATGCCCTTGAAGCATGCCTTTGGGTTATGAAAAGTAAAACACCTCAAATATATCTCAAGCCATTTGTTGAGTGCTTCACATGGGCCATTTGATTGAGGGTGATGGACAAAGTTCATGGCCAGACTGTTGTCAAAACTCAAGAACCTGTACCGTCAAGCTTGACACTCAGCTACTACTTTACTAATATATGTTACTAATATATGTGGGGTAATTCAAGGAGAAGATACACAAATTGTTGGGAGAATTGGGAGAGGCATAATCAGAGAATTTACTAAGAATCAGAAATAAGTCAAATCATATAAGAGAATGAGAACACATTTAACTCAAAATCTGGATCTTCTTTTCTTATATATTGTTTAACTTTTTCGACTTTGATACCATTTGTTAGGAGAATTCGAGTAAGTATAATCAGAGATATATCATAAGAATAAGAAATGGGCCAAACATATAAGGAAATGACACCACCTTCAACTCAAAACCTTAAAACAATAGGTTTATGGATCTTCTTTTCCTATATATTACTTAACTTTATAATTTTTATCTAATATAAACTTAGATTCACACTTGAATATCCAATACAGACGAAGGCAAATAGATTTATGTTCTAAAATAATGATAAAAAAATTATCATAAACAAATTTATATAAAAGAGTAAATGTCTTCATCTTTTAAGATAAAATTTCTGGAAGTCTTTAGATCTTGTATCTCTCATAAAGTTAACAAAATACAGTCATTTAAATATAGAAATTTAATAATCATGAATGTTCTATGTTTTCATGAAAGTTTATTTTAAAAAGATTAGGAACATGCTCAATTAAGATATCAATATTACCAACTTAAGATAAGAAGATAGTGAGTTCGACTCTGAAGCTATTGAAGTCTTACTTAAATTGGGCATATACTACTTCCTTAAGCTAGCAAAGTCAAAAAGCAACTTTTGGTGAAGCATGAAGATTAACTTAAGTGAAGCTTTAAGTTTATTATTTGCTGAAGTTAACAGACGCAAAAAGGACACACTGGTGGACCAAAATTGCTTTAATGAGTGTTGTTAACTTGGACCCAGATTAAAAGGCTCCAATAATAAAGCTTGTTGGCCTAGCCTAGTGTCAGAAAAGATATTGACCGACAACTGGAAAGTTTATATTCCGGACATTTCTCCTCAATTATTAGTTCTCTAAGATAACTATCAACAATTACTCCTTCATTATTGAGTTCTATATTGGGATTGATGTAGCTATAACCAAACTTATATAACTTTTCTGATTTTAATCTAAATTTTTATTCAATTATTTTAATCTTTTCATTGTTTATTAGTTAAATACGATTTATTATTATTATTATTATTACTTGTTCACTTGAAAATTTTCTAAACCTAAATATGAAAATATAGTTTGATTGAGTTAATATTAGGAATGATTAATTCTAATACGAAATATTTGTATCTTTCATTTCTAAATATAGCTATTGTACGTATCTGGTAATGAGAGGTCAGATTTACTTGAATCTATTATGGCCAAGTCCATTAACTATTATCAATTAATATTTTATTCTAACTGATTGTAATTAATATGGTTCACAGTATATTATACTAATTTGTGATCTCTAATATCTTAAATATCATTATGGAGAAATATTTGGTTTTTAATGACGAGGTCTTATAAATATGACCTAAGTCCAGAGAAAATATCTTCTTACACATTACACTCATATTCTCATTTCCTAAACATCATATGGCCTAAGTCCAGAGAAAGTATCTTTTACACTCATATTCTCATTTCCTAAATACCTTTTTACACTCTTACTTCTTGAGTGTTGGAGAGTATTCTGTAGGTGGACCCCCATTCAATTTGTGGACCTCCATTTGGTTCAACCTTCAACTCGATTATCGACTACTCTCGAGTCAAGTAAGAACAACTATTAAAACATATACTCAATAATATAAAATATATTCTTATCTTTCATAAATAACATAATATATGATTTTGATAGCCTAGATTAAGGTTTGTTCCGATTTTGCATCAGTGTTAATTTTAGCTAATGGGAGTCCAACAAAGAAATTTAGACCAACTAGAGACTTTAGACAGAGTGACTCAATGAAACCTTTTATGTTTTTCATTGTAAGTGGTTTAACAGGTCAGACACTAGTCAGCAATTGTATAAGGGGGACATGATTGGGCAAGGAGAGGTATTGTGAACTTTTTACAATTTGTTGACGATACTTTGTTCTTTACGAGGCTATGAATAATATAATAACTATAAATAGCATGTTAAGATGCTTTGAGCTGATGTTTTAGATGAATATTATATTAATTTTCACAAAATGTAAGATAGACGGGGTAAGAATAAACTCTCATGTATTTGCGGGAAGGGTATGCTGAATTGTAACCACATCTCAATCCTGTTTAAGTATTTAAGTATGGCGATTGGAGGCAACTCAAGAAAATCTCAATTTTAGAAGGTGGTAAAAAAAGGTTATCTAAGTGGATAGGCATGATGTTATCATTTGCAGAAAGGATATGCCTCATTAAATTTGTCATTTTTCCCTTTTAATATATGATCTTTCATTCTTTAAAGCTCCTAAAAGCAGCCGTAAGGGAATCATAATATAAAATAAAAATAAAAAAATCATTTCTAGGGGTTAGAGTTCAGAAGATAGTAAGATTACTTAGATTAAATGAGAGAACGTGTGCAAGCATAATAAAAAAGGGGATTGGGACTTAGGGATATTCAAAAGTTTAACACTACATTGTTGTCAAAGTGGTATGAAGATTAGAGATGGACGATCAAAATTTGTGGAAAAAGATAATTCAACCAAAGTATGAGATAGGGAAAGGGAGGGGAGAATTGAGAGTAGGTGTTAAACTTAAGAATGAATCGTGGTGTACAGATGTGTGTAAATGATGTGGTGATGGTCAACAAGGCAACTAGTTTGACACTAGTACATAATGGAAGCTAGGTGCAGGGAGAAAAAAATAAAATTTGAGAGGACATGTGGGTAGGATTTCCTAGACTTTCTCTTGTTTCTGATTCTAAGGATAAAACTGTTAAGAAAATGAGAAAGTGGAAAGATGGTATATGGTGTTGGAAAATACCGAGAATGTGAGGAATAGATTTGAATGGAAATAAAAATGTTACAAGATTTTATGCAAGTTGTATCAAGTCAATCCCTACAAAGTGAGAGAGAGAATATAAGGGTGTGGAAAAAAGATAGTGAAGGACAATTTTCGGTTAAATATGTATATATAATATCTAACAGATAGCCTACCTGGGGAAAATAGGGCAGTGTTTGCTTTGGTCTTTAAAAAAATTCTCGAAAAGCTTTACTTTTAGGGTAGAGAGTGCTTTTAGATAGGATTTCTACTAAGATAAATCTAACCAAAAATGGAGTGTTGCTTAGCAATACAGTTTATGAATTATGTAGTGAAGATGAGGAAACAACTAGTCAAATACTTTTTAACTGCAAAATAGCCAGAACAATATGGTCAAAGTGTACATATTGGTGAGGCTGAGTTTAGTAAACCATGATAATCCTATACTTAATTTCCAACACTTCCACATTATTCATTTAAATGTTAAGCAAAACTATGTACAAAAGGTATGTAGGTTACAATAATCTGAGGTACATGGAATTATAGGAACATGATTATTTTTAATCAATAAAAGATAGATAGCGAGGAAGTGTGGTGCACGAGCCAAATGAATGCATGGATGTGCTTGAAGCATAAAAAACCAGGTGTAACATTTTCCTATTCAGGCTGGTATCAACATCCTGTGGGATATTTAAAAGCACTGGATGCCACAAAACAGCTAGTGAGGTAAGGACGATATGATTGTCTAATGCTAATGCAAGTAACCATCTGGTGCAAAGTTCTCAACATGTTATGATTAACATGAAATATATACTCTCTCCTAAATTTTCTCCTAGGAAGCATGGAGGAAGCAGTCAATTATATGCACAAAGTCATTAACCAGACTTTTTGTTTTCTTAACAACAAATTTCTATGTGAATGTTCAGTTGTATCTTGAATCAATCTTGGTTTTGGAGTAAGGCATAGTTATGCCACATATGGAAAAGTTTGTTGTTATGGATTATGAATTTTTCTATATTTTGTAAACAGGTTGAAACACTTCTTTATATTTCTTATTAATTATTTTTCTAATAAAAAAATATAAAGCAAATTCATAACAAAGAGAACTTATTTTAAAAAATAACCAAGAAAGTTAGATATATACTCAAATTAAAACCAAATGAAATGTCACCATAAGTCATATAAAGTCCTTATAGGTTACACATACCGATATTAGTATGAACTTTGATAATGCACGTTGACTTCTTTCACAATGTAATTCTCACCCTTGTGATAGCTAACATGGAATACAACCTATAATAATTTTTCTTCAACAATTACCTTGTTAAGAATCAAACTCTTCACTCTAATTCTAATATCAATTATTATGTCCAATTCTTACCACCAAACAAAATTTATTCGTAACAATCCTAATAAAACTATTTTTATAAAAACATAATAAATTAAGTATCACAATTCAATAATGATTTGAATCAATTTGTCTCAACCAAATAATAATTTATGTAAAGTAAAACATTTTATAACTATCTTAATATTTCTTTGCCCTATACATATAAAAAAAAAGGAATCAAACACTTTAAAATAAATAAAAAAAATATTGAAAGAGGTAAAAAAAATTATAAAATATTTGCTTCTAAATATATAGAAATATTTATATCTTAATAATATCTAATTTACAGCATAAACAAAAAATTATTACGTTGTTTACTTATCTATTTTCTAAAACTTCAAAAGATAAGTAATTTTTTAAATAAATATAAAAAATTATTAGAAAAACTGCTCTCTAATTAGACGTACGTACACCCAAGTATTTTCTCTTTTTAACATTATGCAAAGTTGGGCCCATCACTTTATTTGCACATTTGGATGTTGGCTCTTGTGGCATTACCTAATTGTCCATTTTCGACCGCACTAGCTAAATAGGAATCATATCGTTTTCCGTGCACTAAACCCGTCACACCATTTATTTTGTCCTTTTCTAAAATCAGTCTCCACAAAATTAATAGTGTAAAACGATATGAACTAGCAATATTTTTTTAATCCACAACTTTAAACACGCATTTTTTATTAATTAAATATTCAAAAAGTTTATAACATCAAAAAGTTTTCTTTTTATTGTTATTTTTAATTATAAGAGAAATAATTTTTTGATATTTTCCAAAAAAAAAAAAAAACCTTTAGTGAAAAAGAGTTAAGTTATCCTTATATTATAGGCAATAATTTGTACCTACCATGAATTCAAAACAACAACTTACTTTGTTTATGAAATGAAAAAGGAAAAAGAAAATCTGAAACCATTTTTTTTTTTTTATTACTACAATAACTATAAAGACTTAAGTGAACATTTTAAAATCTAAATTATTGTTTATGTAAAAATAAATAAGATACCACATTTAAAGAAGTTATGATTTCTAATATTTTTAAATAATAGAAAAATATATAAAAAATAATTTAGAGTTGTGAAAAAATACCCTTTATGAAAAGAAGTTAAATTATCCATACATAATAGTGTGATGCGTACCTACCATCACTTTTATAAGAATTTCAAAACCATAATATATCTTTATTCATTAAAAGAAAAGTTAAGAAAAAAAGTGTAAGCATTTTATTATTTATTTAATATTCAAGGACTTTGACTTGAGATAATATTTTAAAATCTAAAAGTATTGTCTACGCACAAATTAAAGAAGATAAACCACTGAAAAAAGTTACGTCAATTTTAATTAGTAAATAAATATATTAAAAAATAATTCAATCACAACCTTTATTGAAAAAAAAAGTTAAATTATCCTTAGGTCAGTGAGACATACCTACAATGTTTCAAAACACTAATATATCTTTATTCATGAAAAGAAAAAGTAAGAAAGAAAGTTAGATCATTCCATTATTTATTTATTATTTAGTTGACTATAAAGACTTGAAAGAATATTTTAAAATTTAAAAATAAAAATTTTTATATACAAATTAGAGAAAATTTGTCGGTCCAAAGCATTGCTACTAACTTTCTACTTTGCTTTGGATAAGAAAAATATAAAAGAAAGAAAATGAAAAAACAAATGCAATGCCTTTTTAATTGGTTGATAGGAATAAAAATAAAATAATTTATTTTTTTACTAAGAAGAAAGTGAAATAAAAATAATAATACATTTTTAAAATGATATAAAATATTAAGTATTTGTTTAACTTAAAATCACGTTAAATAAATAAAAAAATTCATGTTACTTTTAAATACAATTAACTTTATGTAAATAATTTAGAACGTTTAAATCATTTGTTACATTAATTATAAAAATATAAATTTCTTGTTCAAATATATGTTACCAAAATTAATTAATACAAATATTATATAAAAAAAAACATAACAATTTTACCACATTTTTCATTATGGCAATTCTTGTATTTCTTTCTTCTCTAAAATTTTTTACTTTGTCTTCGTTTTACGTTCATATATGTTCAGTCTTATCTCTATTTCAGAACTTCATTACATCTCATAATAGTTGGAAAGCCAATAATTAAGTTCATTTTTTCTATCTGAATTTTGAAGTGTTCAATGATCTTTTAGATGAACTAAAAATTTCTTGGAGAAAAAAAAGTTAAGCAAGAGAAACTACATTAAATAATCTTAATTAATGAGTTTAAAATATATTTGTGAAAGAAATTTGTAGCATAATCTTTGTATTGAAATTATTAGGTTCCATGTAAGAGTAAAATTTTTTAGTAGAAAACATAATTAAGTTACATTTGTGGAGGATGTTTTCCAACATGTGAAATCTAACAACATTTTTGTATGTGTATGTGATGTTCTTCAGTTACATGTAAAATTTGAGTAACATTAGTTATATGAGTGTATGACATTTTTTATAATGATGTCGAGTTTAGAATCTTTATTTTTGCATGTGAAACTATACTTTCTCTTTATTTTTCTAAATTTGAAGTCTCCAATTCATATTAAATCTTGAAATTTATGTATGATCATTTACAACTTTAAATAAAGAGACTTATGATGTGATATAGGAATATGTTTCAAAATATGTACAAAGATAGTTATGTTTAACTATCTATGTCCTAATACATGGAGTTTTGTTTGAGATGCTAAGTGAGAATACCATTTGAGTCACTCTAGTAAGTGTTTTATTTGATACACTTGTTTAGTAAAAATAGACTCGCTTAAGCGAATATTTCGTTTGAGACACTAAGTAAAAGTATCATCTGAATCTCCTTAGTGTGAGAGGTGTCGTTTGAGTCACTTTAGTGAAAACTTTACCTGATATTATAACTTAGTGAAACTATGTTTACTAAAGCAAAAATATGCAAATGATTAACTTATCATTGTATTTTATTGTTAGCATTGAGATTACGTAATATAAAGTTACGTTAGAAGATGAGCTAGATTTAGAAAAATGTAAAAATGAGATAATAGTTTATTAAATTTTAACTTTTTGTAAGTAATTAATTGTTAAACACTCTCTATTGAGTTGGATTCTTTATTTAGAAAAATATAAAAATGAGATAATAGTTTATTAAATTTTAACTTTTTGTAAGTAATTAATTGTTAAACACTCTCTATTGAGTTGGATTCTTTATGATATTTTTTTTTTGAATTACAATATTTATATAGAAAAATAAAAGTATTTTAGATTAAATATAATAAATTTAATTTTGGATAAAATTCATTTGACAAGCTAAGTTTGAAAAAGAATTCTATCTTTATTTTCATTTCAAACTAAGATTTAAAAATCAATTTAACTGAAAATTAAACGTACTTAAAAAAAATTGATGTCTCCATAACTTTTTCTCTCAATTAGTGAATACTTTTCCTTTTAGAGTCCACGTTTAGTAGTCATTCTTTCCTTTATTTATTTCATTATCTTTTTTTTTTTTCGTGTCAATCAAATGTCAAATATCCAAGAATTTAACTTCCCAAAGTACCCTACAATCATTCTCAATAGGCTAAAATATAATATTTGTTTTTATTTATTTTATCCATTTGATTTTGATTTTAAAATAAAGACATTTAGAGAGATATCCAAAATTAAAATTTTTATTTTTAATATTATAATATTAGATATATTGTTCAAATTAACGAAAAGTAAAAAAAGATGTTATGCATAAAGAATTAGGATATGAGAATATGAAGTTAGAACTAATTAGTTATTAGAAGAACAAGACATTGTATTGAATTTACTTTTTTATTTTCCAAATCGTATCATCTTTTCAAATTTTTCATTGATTTTTTTATTTTTATTTTTTCAAGAATACCTATAATTTTGTTCAAGTCTTGTAAATTTATTTCAAATCTTTTGAGTTTTACAATATAAATTCATTAAAATCTAAATTATGAATCCTTAGTCATAAAATATTTTAAGTATAGTGCCTTTTAAAACACGCAAGATTTATTATATCAAAACAGTTTCTTAAAATTCTAACCGAAATCACTCCTTATTTTTTTTTTCTTCTCAAAAGTTAGTTATTTTAATCCAAGAATCAAAATGAAACCAACGACGGATAAGATATTGATATTGACTTACACATGACACACTTTAATTTGTGTTATTTAAATTATTTTGTCTAATTTGTTGTCATAATAAAAATGAAATAAAAGTGTTACAATTGTGTGAAAGTAAATGCTAAAGTATTTTTAATCAACTTTAAATAAACATTTAATTTTAGAAAGATATCTCTTATAAAATGTGTACACGAATAAGTCAATGTTAATGTTTTAATAGTCAATGTCTTAATTTGGTCAATTAAACTAAAATAACTAATTTTAAACAGTTAAAAGAACTAAATATATCTATTTTAAAAATAGAGGTACCAAAAATTATAAATTAAAAGAAAACTAAAATTAAATCTTAACCTTACTAACAATTGCGGAATCACCCATAAGTATTACTACCATACGCATTACATTTTACACTTATAACATCAATCCTTTTGGCATAAGAAAAACTAAGTTTTAAATTTTTTTAATAATGTCTCTACCAAATCTTATAAATAAAAAAGTGGTTGGAACATTAAAAGTGGTCAATAGTTATATTTTTAAATAAATTTTTGACAATTATATTATGGTTTAAAAGGTTTATAATAATAATAATAATAATTATAGTGATTGAGATTTTTTATTACTCTTGACTAGTCCTAATAAAAGTTATTCCATGAGAACCATCTTATTTTATAAAATTATTAAATATTAACTAATAGATGCAATTGAATATTTCAATATTAATTATTTAACTTGACTTCTAAATTATTGTTCATAATACACTATAAATATGAAGTTGATTTTAATAATCTTAACAAATTATTATTATTATTATTATTCATTGTTAAAGTTATTAGATTCACATTAAATTCACATTTATTATGAAATAGAATTAATTTTCAAATAAAGGATTAATAAACTCATTCTATCCAACTATTCTTTAAATAAAAAAGATTATACTTTATATCAACATCCATGCTGAGGAGAGGAAAAATAATAATAATAATAATTACTTCTTATTTTTACTTCTTAATCGAGAGGTACACTAATTTCAGCAGAAAGATTGTAAAACAAAAGAAAAAGTTAAGTTGTTTCCATTGTTATGTCTTGGAAAAGCAAAAGGAGTGTGAGGCACATATGCTAAAAACAAATTATAAGGTTAAAGGGGTAGTGAAAATGACAAAAAAAGAGGCCCTATATATGCATTATATCGCAAGTGTCTCTAACACGCAATTCCGAAATACCTCCTAAATAAATGGGCCGATCCATTTTTCTCCTTCACCTTATAGTTTTCTCGTTTCTCATTTTCACTTTCTTGCTGGAAACTGTTCGTGGCAGCAAAAAGGCAAAAGCTACCTTCCTTTTGCTTATTCCTCCTTTATTTAACAGTAATTTGTAACATGAAATTATGATGATAATTTGCTTGTGATGTTACTGAATTTGCATCACCAATTTGCTTCTTCATCATGTGTCATATTTCACCAATCTTTGATTTTGTTTACAGTGTTACATTGTATACTTGGGAACTCATTCTCATGGTGCCACCCCTACTTCTGTTGATCTCGACATTGCTACAGATTCTCATTATGATATATTGGGTTCAATCATGGGAAGGTATGAAAACATTTTTTTTATTTTGAACACCTTTTCCATCAGTGTTATGCTAATATTTAGGTGGTGATATTTTATCACCAGTATTCACGTTTGACGTTAACACTGAAAAATATTATTATTTTATTAATATAAAACAGTGTCAAAAAACAGCAGTGTTAAACTACCATTTTCCTATTTATTTTCATAACTCACTTATATACATGCATATATATATATATATATATATATATATATCATATATATATATATATATATATATATATATATATATATATCATATATATATATATATATATATATATATATGCATATGCAAAAAGAAAGTTCGAGATTGACTATGTTATATAATTGAGTTTATATTATATTTTTTTTTCTAATATGTCGTCTTACGTAGCCGTTTTACATTTGAAGCATGTAAACTACGTACTTCTGTTGAAAGTAAACTTTTTTGTCTTCTAAATCTCTCTCAGATCGCTATTTCCTATTTCTTAAATTTCTCCTTTTACACAACCACTTTGGCTACATATGTGCAGCTTGTTAAAGAATGCACAGTTCCAAAGCTAACAATCATAAAAGTCTGTGATTAAGTCTGAGATAACGAAATTAGTAAGAGAGAATAGTAGGGTGAATACATAACATGTAATTAATTGTTTAACAGTGAGGAGAAAGCGAAAGAAGCAGTTATTTACTCATACAATAGACACATAAATGGCTTTGCTGCACTGCTGGAAGAGGAAGAAGCAGCAGATATTGCCAGTGAGCATGCTAGCTTCCATTCATTACCTATTCTTTTTCACTTTATTTTTTTCAAATTAGTTTGTGACGCAGTGTTTGGAATGAGGCAGAAAACCCTAACGTGGTGTCTGTGTTCTTGAGCAAAAAACATAAACTGCACACTACCCGCTCATGGGAATTTCTTGGACTACACAGAAATGGTAAGAACTCTGCATGGCAAAAGGGAAGCTTTGGTGAAAATACAATAATCGCAAACATCGACACAGGTCAGCTTTATTATTTATCAATTATGTGCATGGCAATTTATGTTCATTCTTTAACCCTGAATTTGGCCTTTAAAATACAGGTGTTTGGCCAGAATCAGAGAGCTTCAGCGATAAAGGATATGGTCCCGTTCCCTCCAAATGGCGTGGGGGTAATGTCTGTCAGCTTAACAAACTTCCACGCTCTAAGACAAATCTATGCAACAGGTTCTTCTTCTCTTTTACCCTTTCTTTCTTCATTATATAATTTACAACTTCTCAGATTCAGAAACAAATGACAATAATTGGAGACGAAATAATTAATTTCGTGGGACCTTTACAATTTGTTTCTATCCTTGGAAGACATAATTCATTGTTGAATTGTTTTTTTATGTTTGATTTCCTTTCTGTCTAGTCTACTGTACCTAAGACCTGAAGTACTGTTTTCTTTTTATCTTGTTCCTGTTGATGTTCCAATAACGTAGATAGGTTGGTCCGTTAGTTGACCAAGAAAGAGAATTGTTGGTAAATAAAACATTTATAACTCCTCTGCTTTATGATAGGAGGAAGAAAAGAATCTTTAACAAGTGAACGGTTGTTTGTGCTTATGAACAGAAAGCTGATAGGAGCAAGATTCTTCAACAAAGCTTTCGAGGCTTACAATGGCGAACTTGTTACCCCGCTGCAAACGGCGCGTGACTTCATGGGGCATGGGACCCACACTCTATCAACCGCAGGGGGCAATTTCGTGGGAGGCGCAAGCGTATTTGCGGTGGGTAATGGCACCGCAAAGGGTGGGTCCCCGAGAGCACGAGTTGCAGCGTACAAAGTGTGTTGGTCTCTGTGGGACCCAGCCAGTTGTTACGGCGCGGATCTCTTGGCTGCTATCGACCAAGCCATCGACGACGGTGTCGATCTCATCAATCTTTCAGTTGGTGGGTTTCACGTTCTGAGCCCCGAAGGAATATTCACCGACGAGGTTTCCATTGGAGCCTTCCATGCGATTTCTAGAAACATACTTGTAGTTGCCTCTGCAGGAAACGATGGACCAACGCCTGGTTCTGTGGTGAACGTGGCTCCTTGGGTCTTCACCATCGCTGCTAGCACCATAGATAGAGATTTCAGCAGTAATTTAACCATTGACAACAATCAGCAAATAGAGGTATTTGCTGTTGGCAAGCTCAAAACTACCTTCAAATCATTCCTTTCAAATTTTAAAAATTACCTTCACCACACTCCACTACCAGATTAAGATGCCGACAGGACTTGTCCATTCTCTTTAATCAACATTTCGGGGTTAAGATTTCTTATAAAAAAAAACGAAATTAGAAGGAGATATTTTATTATGGAAATTATGATCAAGCAAATAGATACTTCATTTATAAATAACAAATTTAAATTATAAGTAAAAGTTAGAAAGACTAAAACAGACATGTAGACGTGATTGTTTAAAAAATGATTGTTTTCATTTTGTTTTGTATAATTTTGACATGCAAAGGAAAGCTTGGTGCTTAGTACATAATTAAATTTGTATTATACGTACAGGGAGCGAGTCTCTTTGTAAATTTGCCACCGAATCAGGCTTTTTCTCTGATCCTCTCCACCGACGCTAAACTTGCTAATGCTACATTCAGAGATGCGTAAGAACAAAACCTTACTGTTATTATAGTAGAAATGAGTGTGTTTTTTACATGCATTAATTGTTTGTCGTTTACCTGCATGCATATACTGGTGCAGTCAACTTTGTAGAGCAGGAACACTAGACCCCAGAAAAGTGAACGGGAAAATAGTGTCATGCACTCGCGGAGGAAAGATAAAATCTGTTGCGGAGGGTCAGGAAGCTCTATCTGCAGGTGCAAAGGGAATGGTTTTGAGAAATCAACCGCAACACGGAACTACACTTGAAGCTGAGCCCCATGTTTTCTCCGCCGTTGTCGTAAAGGGCCCCCATCCCAATCATACAGATAATACACCCTCTGCTCCTGAACGCTCTTATCCTGATGCTGCACCTACAGAATTTCAAATAGCTGACACGTAAGTATAATGTATCCTAAGAAAAGGAGTTCATATCATCCCACCAACCAACATATATCTCCATTTTTCATACATGCACACATCTACATTTCGCAGGAACACTTTAAAATCAGGTGCTACCATAAGGATGTCTTCAGCAAGAACATTGCTAGGAAGAAAGCCAGCTCCAGTTATGGCTTCATTCTCATCAAGGGGACCCAATAAGATTCAGCCAGCAATTCTCAAGGTGTCATGCACATCCACATCAATTCATTATTACCATTTCATTCACTGCTATCATCAACTATATATATATATATATAAACGTGATTCGTTATTTCAGCCAGATGTGACTGCGCCTGGTGTGAACATACTTGCTGCCTTTTCAGAATTCGCAAGTGCATCTAACTTGCCTACAGACACTCGCCATAACTTTAAATTCAATGTAATGCAAGGAACTTCTATGTCTTGCCCTCATGTTACTGGCATCGCTGGACTCATCAAAACACTTCACCCTAGTTGGAGTCCCGCAGCTATTAAATCAGCAATCATGACCACTGGTGCCCTCTAACTCTTACCTAACTCATCCATGAAATGAAATTTTATTCATTTACTCGTGCTCTCAATTGAGAAACTATAAATACGTATATCACTTTTGCATATTGCAGCAACCACTCGTGACAACACTAATAGACCAATACATGACGGCTTTGTGAAAACACTGGCATCTCCCTTTGCTTATGGTTCAGGACATGTTCAACCTGACCTTGCCATAGATCCTGGCCTCGTTTACGATCTAGGCCTCACTGATTACTTGAACTTCTTGTGCGCTTCTGGTTACAACCAACAACTCATTTCTGCACTCAATTTCAACAGAACTTTCATTTGTTCAGGCACTCACAGTGTAACAGATTTGAACTACCCTTCAATCACATTGCCAAATCTGGGCTTGAAAGCCGTAACCATTACACGCACGGTAACAAATGTTGGGCCACCAAGCACATACACTGCCAGGGTCCAATTGCTTGGATATAACATTGCCGTTGTGCCAAGTTCCTTGACTTTCAGCAAAATTGGTGAAAAGAAGACATTCAAGGTTACTGTGCAGGCAAACAGTGTAACAAAACGGAGAACCTATCAATTTGGGGAATTGCGATGGACAGATGGAAAACATATAGTAAGGAGTCCTATTACAGTAAAGCGCAGATGAAAACCTCTTCAATGGAGTTGGTTGTGTCGGGATCCGTATCATCGTATTGTATGTCAGCATGTTTAAATTTAAGTTTCACTCTAGCTAGGATCCCATGTATAATATATGCCTGTATTATCTATCATGCCGTTTTGGTTTTTTACGCTATCACTGTGTAATATATTGCGTGTTTTAATCTAAAGCTTATATATATATATATATATATATATATATATATATATATATATATATAATTATA
>Ga0209489_101229_pt1 | contig 52274 bp, 27 predicted proteins | sample SiratrowhiteBW_FD_187527 | JGI IMG/M metagenome (GOLD analysis project Ga0209489, IMG submission 187527) | Root nodule microbial communities of legume samples collected from California, USA - Siratro white BW (SPAdes) (version 2) | ecosystem: Host-associated > Plants > Roots > Nodule | place...
ATATATATATATATATATATATATATATATATATATATATATATATATATATATATATTGTCTCTAGAAGATATGAATTTTGATCCCTTTTTTTTATGAATTTTGTATTGACTTTGGACACATGATCATGGTGTTCATAAATTATAAAACTCATTTATATAATAAAATATATTTTTATTTTATTTTATATTTATTAATGAATTTATTAACTAATTTATCAAACATTCTAATCTCAGCTAACTTATCAACTAAATAATTATAAAATACAAACTTAATAAGTACTAACTAATTATTCATATCTAAATTATTTTTTCATAAAATTTTTTCTAACTTTTCTCTTTTAACTGATAAATTAGTGCAAGAACATGACAGTAATTTGAGCATTCTCATCTAATAACAAGTTTTTATTAGAGGATATTATTATTATTATTATTATTTGTTTTTTATTTTTTTTATATTACAAGGATGTATTTTTAAGAACTGAAATTGGGTTTTCCTCTTTCCATATTATGCTAGATTGTATTTATGTCAAAATAGTCATTTAAATTATATTTAAGAAAGTGAAATTTACTCCATTTTACTTTTTAAATGTTCACATTTGTTCTTGAGAACATTATCTCATTATAATTTTAATAAAGTATATCATCTTTTCTTATTTTTTTTAAATATCATATTAATTAGAATTTAAATAAAAAATTATAAAATAAAAATGACATTGTTAAAAACATAAAAATAATATTATTTATAGAAAAGACAAAAATATGTATACATATTATACAACAGAAAATAAGAATATTAATTTATTAGAAATGAAAAAAGATAAATATCTGTTTTCAAATTAAAAAAATATAGACATATTTAATATAACCCTACAAAGAAAATTCCAATTTCCCTCCCTTTTTTTTATAATTAATTAAGGTTTGCGAATCAGTTTATATCTTAACTAATCTGTTCAACAAACTTAAATTACTGATATTAATTATTAATAATTAAAAAGGTAAGTTTGACTTAAACTAATAATACTTACCTATTTTTTTAATTTACTATATAATAATTTAACCATAATTGAAAATTTTATATTTGACAATAAACATGTAATATTTTAAATATTTTTATTATTTTATGTTAGCATAATTTTAAAATAATAAATAATAATTATTACTACTCATAATTATATTTTGTATTATTTTTTAACAATACTGATAAAGTCAAACTAAATATCAGTATTTATTAAAAAAACAGGACACTTTATCCTTCAGCCATTAAAACATAAATTCATAATATGACACTTTATTACTAATTAAATTTAAAATATTTTATAAACAGTGCTTCTTTTGAAGTTGAATATTTGTGTGACAAACAGAAGTAGTAGTGATTGGCTGGGGTGGCGCCACCTTGCATTGCGCCAGTAGGAATCAGACTCGAAACATTTTTCATGCATTCTTATATATTTGTGAAGAAGACACGTAAAACTGTTCTCACCAGCTTTCAAACTAGTCTTGATAAGGAGTGAAGACACCTAACATTTTCTAAATATATCTTTGATAACGTTTTATTATTATTTGAAAATTTAAAATTTCAAAAAATTATTAAATGAAAAGTGAAATTTATCAATAGTTATTCTAAAAAATTTAATTAAAAAAATATGTTCAAAAGAGTGTATTGAAAGATTGATCGTTACATTTAAGAATAAATAATAGAGGAAATAAATAAAAGTATATTATTTGTATACACAGAAGAAATGATTTTTTTTAGATAAATACTAAGAAGAAAGAAGTAAAACAGTATTTCCCATTTTGATAGATAAATAGATAAATTAAAATGAGACAAATGAACAATATTAAAATTAAATACATATATCCTATAAAAAAATTAATATTTTGTACTTTTAAAAGAATTATGTTATAAAAATGTTTAGATTTTTAATAAATTAAAATAATTGATAATCATTTTTTTCGAAAAATCTTTTTCATGTATATTCTACAAGAAAAAAAAAGTCTCTTCTAAACTTTTTGCCAAACAATCTTTTCTCGTTATTTAATTTCCTTTTATATGATATATGTCAAAATTAGTTAACTTATTCATGTACATAGAATTGTACAATTTTTTAATATTTATCAGAAAAAATATTATAAGTAACAAATTATTAATAAAACTTTGATATAAATGTAGTAAATATTTAACTTCATCTTATTAAAGAAACTAATTTATAGTATAACAACATCAAGAAATGTTCACAAATAACGTTAATTAACTATCTATACATGCATGAATACACAAATAACATTAATATTTTTTTTGCAAGAGAATAATACAGGATAATAAAAAAACCAATAAAGAAACAGAATAAATTTCCAAAAATTTACTTAATGCATACAAATTGAAAAAATAACTCAAATACATGAAATAAAATCTTGCAAAAAATTGGATAAAATATCACGCAAATTAGCATAAATGTTTTACAATCTACTTATACCCTTATAATTTATTTTCTGTATATCACTTTCTAATATTATAATGCTAAATTATCGTAATATGATTTATTTTTTCAATATGTCACAAATAATAATTATATATTTTAAAAAAAATAAGAACATAAAATATATTTTATTTTAGACTTAGTCACTATAATATTTAAAAGTTATATGTAATATAAGAAAATAATAAGCACTATTATCTTTTTATTTTTTTTACACACTCTAAAAGTCATATAAAATAATTATACACAATTTAAAAGTGATATAAAATAATTTGTATAGAATATAATAAACATTTGCCTAGTAAATAATTTTTTCTATCTATAATTATAAAATGAAATTATATGCAATTATTTTTAAATATTTTTTTAATAAACAATAATGATTTAAGAAAACAATATCAAAATTATGGTTCACAACTTACTACATACTACATGTAACTATTTATTTGAGTTTTTGTTATAGCTAAAAGATTTTGTTATAAGAATATAATTTATTTGAGTCTTTATGAATAATATTTTTAAAAAAATAAAGATAAAACAAATAACCAATAACACTAGCCATGAATAAGGAATAAACATGGAATACAACTCAAGCACAGAAACATAGAATACAACTCGAGCACAGAAACACAATCAAACACAACCCATAAATCAGAGACCAACAAGGAAAGAAACAAGAGAACCCAGAATCTAACAAATTTTACTTAGACTCTCCTTTGTCAATTTCAGTTTTCTTGGCTGTTAACCCTTGGAATCGGAGTTCCTTCCTTCTTGATCTATATCCATTATTTCAAAGTGTTTGATTCTCTGTATTACCTCTCATTCCTCTGATTTTTGTTTTCAAATCAATACAAGTTTTTGGGATTTGGATTGGGTTTTCTTTGGTGAGGTATTTTGTCGGGTATGTGGGTTTATTTTTTAGGGTTTCATTGGATCGTAACTCGGGCCCTAAACTTCCCGAGTGATTAGGGTTTTTATTGGGATGTGGATGGAAGAAGACTGAACTTCACAGGTTGCGTGAAATGGACACGGACTCTCATCTTGTCACGAGGTCATATTGTACTGTTGAGCATTTGCATTTGGGAACTCTTTGAGAAGCATTTGTATTTGGAGGCAGATTACTAAAGATGTTGTTAACATTGCTTTTTTGAGCATTGTCTATTATTAGTAATTGTGAATGAGTGATCAAGTGCAAAGTCATCTGTTCTTCATTTTTGGTGTTTTCTGTTGTCTTTGGTGGTATGGTGGCTCACAAGAGTAGAGTATTGGATTTCAGACCCTTTGTTCACTTTTGAAGCTGTTGAAGCAAATATTTAGTTGGTTTGGTTGCTTTTAAGTGAATGCTTTGGTGAAGGTTCATGGAAGAATTTTAAAACTTGAAATGAATGTGGTGACATGGTGCATGAGCATAGTTGCTGGTTTGTTCCCTTCCTGGAACAGTATCACTGGATTCTAGCAGTCTCACACCTAGAATTTTACATTAGGCTTTTATGCAATGTCGCGCTGTTTTCCATTTCCATCACCAGGATATATAAAGAAGGCTAGAGCGGATGGAGTGGATTTGTTAAGGAAGGTAAATTCAATTTGACATCCATTGATTAAAACTGCATCTGCTTTTCTTGACGAGTACAGGTCCATCTTTAGATAAAGTGACAGACTTCACCCAATTCATATTGTTGTCAGTCTTCTAATTCATGTCCTTGACAATTTTATATATTTGTTTTATACTAAATCATGAAGATTTCGTTTGAGGTTAGAAATGTTGAGTCTATGGATTTTTTTTACTTGATTTGTTGGAGAAGACATTGCCTGTGAGTAGTATTGAATAATTAAAGATAATGGTTAACTTCGGGTTTGATGCCGTTACTTGACACCTTAGGTATTGTAGCAAAAGAAATAGTATTGGTAGAGATTGTTCATATATATTTGTGTTTTGAAGATTCCTCTAATCTACTTTGTAATACTTGCTGATTTTTTGAAACCAACATCTTTGTCTATCCTTGATCTTGTCAGTCATAGACGACCTTGGAAAAATGTAATACTTTCAGGTTTTTATTGTCTATCTTCTCTCTGAATTTTATTAATTTAATAATCATCTGTGAACCCTTTATTGAATGGTGGCAGATTATCTTATATTAGTCTATAACTGAAAGTTTTGTTTTGTAATCACATCATTTTGGGAAAGTTGTGTTCTACATTTTTTTCCTCAAACATGTAAAAATGGCCAAGTTTACTTTTTGGTAAAGCAAGAGGTTGCTATAATGATGTGATCAAGGTTGGAGATTTACTTGTATATTCCTATTGCATATATTATTTTAGTTACCTCAATTTATGTGCCCCTTTAGTTCATGCTTTGATTACCTTGATTAGGTTAAAAAAGTACATAAATTTAGGGCCAACTATGATTTTCTTGTGAAATCATCATATATGTTATGGATGCCAGTAACTTCAGGTTGACTTATTTTTAATTGATGGTTGGTGTAAGTATGATCTATAGGTGTTCTACGATAGGTATTATTCTTTACATTGTTATTTTCCTGTATTTCCAGTTTTACACAGTTGCACCTGACTGTCAGTTTCAACTGTCATAGCTACACTTAGAGTAGTTACAGGGATCAGTATCATTTGCTTCTAAGTCTTTTAATTATTAACTGGTAATGTCAATATGCAATACCTAGCCTGGGAGCAACAAGACCAGTTGCTGTTTCTCCTAAGCCTTTGAGGTATTTCATGATAGGAACTGACTTGAATTACATAATTTGAATTGGATATTGCGACTTATAGTTTAGTCGGAGTTCCATCCGTTTGCAAGTTTTCGATTTGGAGTACCTCTAGAAAACTGTATTCTAGGATTGTTTTTCTTTTAAATCAAAAGAATAATCTTTAAAATAATTTTAGATACTTAGTATTCCTTGAATGAATATTTGCTTTAGATTATTTGCACTATAGACAAGTTAAATTTAGAATAATACTGTGCTTTGGTTACTGCAAATTAGCAGAGAATTATTTTCATAATTCCTTCCATCTGTTATTGAAACCTCAACAGACCTCCCTACCATAGAGGAAGGTTGTGAAATAAAGGTGAGGAAAATCCAGTTAAGATAATGTGCAGTTTTTCAAGCTGGTATCCCTACATTATAGGGGACATTTGTATGGATTTTCATATCGAATGGTGGTTTAAGTGGTGCACTATTTGTACAAACATTTTCCCAGTCAGCTTCTAATATTAAGAGACTTGCAAGTTTCTCCTCTCCTCCTTTACATAGATCAAACCTACTAGGCTTTGTCCCCATTTTGGTTAGAGAGCCTTTTCAATATCCATTTAGTGCTTATATAAGTTTTGGTGATAAAATTGACTTTTTTGTTAGATTTCACATCGATTAGAGATATGACCAAATTATAGTATATAAGTGGGTGTAGCCACTTTTAGACCACTCATAAATATCTAATTTCACGCTTGAGATGTCTATTCCTTGACATGAGGGTGTTGGAGATCTCATATGAATTAGAGATATGACCAATGCAAACCTCACCTTACAAATGCAATGCATTCCTTAGTTAAATGATTATATTTCAATGGTTTCATTTAGTTTCTCGTTTTACTAAGCTTTATAATGTAATTATAATAGGTATTAAATATAGGTAGTTAGTAGTTGTATTGGAAAACTGCTATATGTAGTACCTATGAGTTGTTTACTTATGAGCATTAATTATGTAGATATTCCTGATGTAATTTTTTGAGAAATAATCAATCTCTTAAATTCTTTTTCTCATATCTTTAGTCTTAAGTTGGTATCGGAGTGGGACATGTTATGCTAGTGTTGTGGTTGTCCACCGCTGTCCACTATTATCCTTCGCTGCTGCCACTTTGCCCTGCCATCACCTGCCACCAGCCATGTTTCGCAGCCAATTGCTCGGTACTGTCCGCTGTTAGTTGTTCACTGCCCTCCACCTGCCACTGTTAGTTGGCAATCACCGTCTGCCACCTTTTTGTCACTGGAACAACTCTGTGTCTTCTCCACAAGGCTTGCCATCCTTGTCCTTGTTTTGATCCTTGTTTATCTGGTTTCAGCTTTGGTTGAGAGACTCCTCTCTCCTCTCTCTCATACTCTTTCTCCACCATTGTTTGCTGTCTTTTATGGTTGACACTGCCATGGAGTGTATATTCTTGTTGGAATTCTGATTGTTGCTGAATTCGTCCCTCAATATGTCTTCCTTTACTCAAAGTAGATACAAATGTCGTCAATGTTCCTTTTGTGGGAGAATTGGCCACACTCAATAAAACCATTGTCCTCCTTACATGTTCTTTTTGTCCCTAATTGTCCTTTTAACATAGTTTCCTTAAGTCAATTAACTAAATCCTTAAATTGTTCTACAACCTTTGATGCAAATTCTTTTATTTTACAAGAGTGCACTAGAAGTTGACTGAGTGGTGAAGACATGAATCTAGGTGACTCTACTATCTAGGCACTAGACAGTCATTGTTTTGTTTAGCATGCCCATCTCCTAAGCTTCTACTTGATTGCTTGGTTCATCTACATTTATCAAAATTAAAAAGGATGATTCCTGAACTTAGCCAACTCCAAGTCTTAGAATGTGAGTCATGTCAATTAGGAAAACATATTTGGTCTTCTTTTCCGAAAAGAACTAAGTCAAGATGCATCTCTATCTTTTCTATAATTCATTATGATATTTGGGGTCCAAGTTAAGTTTCATCCTTTCAGTTTTGTTGTTTTTGTCATTTTTATTGATGAATATTCTTGTTGTACATGGGTTTGCTTAATGAAAGATCGATTTAAACTTTTGAATATCTGTGTCATTCCTTAATCAAATCAAGAACCAATTTGGCCAAGTGATCAAGATCTTAAAGGAGAGATAATGCCACATAATACCTTTTTTTTTCCACTCTTTTAAACTCACATGGCATTTTACACCCGTCCACATATCCTTGTTGTCCTCAGCAAAATGGTATAGCAGAGAGAAAGAATAAACACTTGCATTCTTATGACCTCGTTATCCTCGTTGGTACCAATGTTCCTGTCCATCACTAGGGTGATGTCATTCTTACGACCTATTATCTTATTAATAGAATCCCCTCTTCTTCTTTGGACAATAAAATTGCATATTCCATTGTGTTTCCAAGTGAACCTTTGTTTCACATTTTCCTTGAGTCTTTAGTTGTATGTGTTTTGCACATGATGTCTCTCCAAGTTGGATAAACTTTCAGCTTGAGCTATCAAATGTGTCTTTTTAGGATGTTTTTGTCTTCAAAAAGGGTATCGGTGTTATTCACCTGACACTAAAAGATATTACAAATCTGCATGTCACCCTTTTTTAAGAAACTCCTTTATTCCCTTCCTCCACACGAGATGTTAACTCTTTTTAACAGGTCTTTCATATGCCTTTAGTTGAGCCCTTCGTGTATCCTACTCCTAACACTATTCCAACATCTTTGAACAATTCAAATTCTTCTTATCAACTGAATTCACCTAGACCATCTCCTCCTCCTCTTATCTCCTAGACAATTGAATCCAATGACTGGTCCAATGCTACATGGTGAGTCCACTGCATCAAGTCCTTCACCATCGTCGTTCCATACTATGTCTCCTGATAATGAAGATTCTAGCTGGCCTATTGCCATTGGTACTCGCTCTACATGCAATCCTTATCCTATTTACAATTTTCTAAGCCATCATTGTTTGTCCCCTTATTGTTGTTCTTTTATCTCCTCTGTATCTTCCATTACCATTCCTAAAATTGTGAAAGAGGCACTTGATCATCCTGGATGGCAACAAGTCATGATTGATGAAATGCAAGCTCTTGAATGTAATGGAAAATGGGACTTTGTTCCTCTTCCACTTGGAAAGAAGTTTGTTGGTTGTCGTTGGGTTTATGCCATTAAAGTTGGGCCAAATGATAGAGTTGATCACCTCGAAGGTAGATTGGTGACCAATGGATATATTCAGATCTATGGCCTTGATCATGGTGATACGTATTCTTTCGTAACCAAAATGATTATTGTGCGTCTCTTCTTTGCCATGGTTGCTATACGTCATTAGCTTCTACATCAATTAGATATAAAAAATGTTTTCCTTGATGGTGATCTAGAAGAGGAGATTTACATGGAGCAACCTTCTAGTTTTGTTGCTTAGGAGGAGTCTGTCTTGGTTTGTAAGTTACTTCTATCTCTCTATGTTCTCAAGCAATTTCCTCGTGTTTGGTTTAGAAAATTCATTCACATTGTTCAAACTTTTGGAATAAAATGCAATGAGGTAGATCATTTAGTTTTTTATTGTTATATCTTGCCTGGAAAATGTGTTTACTTAATTGTGTATGTTGATGACATAATTATTAAAGGAAATGATGCTACCAGTCTCTCATAGCTAAACGAACACTTGTGTAATCACTTTCGGACTAACGATCTTGGAAGTCTCAAATACTTTCTAGGCATTAAATTGACTCAATCAAAGGAAGGCATTGTAATTTCTTAAAGGAAATATGCTTTAGATATCTTTGAAGAAACAAGCATGACTAACTGTAGACCAATAGATAGCCCTATAGATCCAAATAAAAAATTATGGCAGATTAAGGTGAATGTCTCCTTGATCCAAAGAGATATAGAAGACTTGTTTGAAAACTTATTTACCTCATTATTACTAGATTTGATCTATCTTTTACAGTGAGTGTTAGTCAGTCAAGCAAAATCCTTGTATTGATCATTGGAATGCTATCATCCGTATCTCAAGATACTTCAAAAAGGCTCTATGGCAAGGTCTGTTGTACGAATATAAAGGGAATATCCAAACTTTTGGGTATTATGATTTTGATTGGGCAGGATCTCCTATGGATAGATGCTCCACTACACGGTATTGTGTTCTCATTGGAGGAAACATTATTTCTTGGGAAGGCAAAAAACGATGTGGTTGCCCAATCTAGTGTTGAAGTTTAGTATGGGCTATGATGTCTCTCACTTGTGAACTTGTACGGGTAAAACAATTTCTTCAAGAATTAAATTCCGTGAGAACAAACAAATGCATATTTCTTGTATTGTGATAACCAAGCTGCTCCATATTTCTTTCAATCAAGTGTTTCATAAGAGAACTAAACACATGGAACTTGACTATCATTTTATTTGGAAAAATTGTTGTCGAAGGAGATTTGTACCGAGTTTGTTAGATCTAATGATCAACTTGTAGATGTGCTAACAAAATACTCAGGGGACTTTGAATTGAATTTATTTGTTCGAAGTTTGGTAGATACAATTTATATGCTCTAGGGGGAGTGTTAGAACAGGTATTAAATATAGGTAGTTAGTAGCTGTGTTGGAAAACTGTAATATGTTGTACCTATGAACTGTTTACTTATTAGCATTAATTACCTAGATATTCTTGATGTAATTTTCTTCTATAAATAACAAAGATCAGCTAAGAGATAATCAATCCCTTAAGCTCTTTTCTAATATTTTCAGTCTTAAGTATTTTCATACATTAGTAGTTCATTGCTAATTATGTTCATCAACACTATGTTGGAGTTGGCTCGTAGAGTATATTTGTGAATCATGTCAATGCTTTCAAATTCAAATTGGAGTTTGAACTAGTGAGGCCTGATGTAGATTAATAAGTCTAGGGAACTCCATTTTTGGAGTGAACTGGGATTTAGCTACTTTAAAAATGAGATGGTGCGTTTTCCACTCTTTATCTTATAAATGTAACCCGTTTCAAATTACAGGTGGACACCTACTTTCTAACTTTAGTAGAGTCACAAGAGTACTCCTGATTAGAATTTCATTTGTTCTGAGGAAATGGACGTCTCAATACTAGTGATTCAAAAGGTTTAGGTAGCGTAAGACTACTAAAAGGCATTTATAATCAATTATAATAAAACACATGGACAAATTATAATTTATAAAATTAAAAATTCTAGGAAAATTAATGAGGAGAGCTAGGAACATATTCTCTAACAGTCTTTGTAATACTCTTCTACTGGTTCATATTTGTTGAAAACTGACTTTGAACATAGGTTGCTTCTTGAGACTTAGAAGATGAACAAGCAGTTTTCCTTGGTAGCATAAGTTTTCTGGTGGTTCATCTATGGGATATAACTAGACGTGTCTATATTTTATTTGCGGAGTTTCTTATCTGCCATTATAATAAGACCTGTCAATTGCACTTCTATGTTCTTTTTATTTTAATACAAGTGATAGATTGCAGAACATCCCTTAAAAATTGTCATAGCATACCTTATTTGTAATATGTGCCAAAACCCAAAAAGGAAATAAAATATATATCAGAGGGGCCAGCATTTACATCTAAGAATGAAAGTGTTTCTGGTGGGTTTAATGAATCTAACCACTGGAACTGCTTAATAAGGTTTCACAGTGATCTCCTAAAATCTTGAACAGTTAGTTGATAGACATTTTGTATTTTATGGACATTGATCTTGTTGTTATTGTCATGGTTTCTTCCTTGGATGTATGTGATTGTCAAGACAAGAACCAATTTTTTTCCTTTGCATGTTTTTATTTTTCATATATTCTCTTTTTGCTGCTCTTGCATGCAAAGGTTGTGAAGCCATTGTTGTCGTTTCCTTATTTGGTTATTATCATTAATATCTCTTATCACCATATTACTTACAGGAGAAGCAGAAAGAGAAAAAACATAAGAAAGATAAGAAGGACAAAGAGAAGAGGGAAAGTAAGGAGAGGAGAGAGAAAGAAGGAAGAGATGGAAAGCATAAGGAAAAGAGGGACAAAAAGGAAAAACGCAGAGAGAAAAAGAAAGATAAGAATAAGGATAAGAACAAAGATAGAGATAAAAGTAAAATTAGTTCTACAGATGACAAAGGATTTCCAAGACAACCTGAGGGTCTCAATGCTGGTAATCTCCATCAAGAGGAAATTAAGCACGACGATAAGAACGGTATCTTGTTTGAGAACAGACTTACCAAACAGTATTCTGGTAACAATGGGGAGAAGGCAAGAGAAAAAATTCCTCTGGCTAAGAACATGGAATCAAAGTTCCTCCTGGAGTTGGACAGGAGGATTAGGAATGATGATGGAGGAGCTACCAATCAATTGGTTCATAACTTTACTGATGCAAACCATGGAAAAAATGAGGCAGCTGATAGGTTGGTGGCTAAAGGTGGTGGCACCAGGCTTGATGGAGACGAAAAACTCAAGGATAAAGGCCTTGATGTTAAGAAGATTGATGGAAGAGGAGTACAAGCTGAGGTCCGACCTATTGGAAATTCACCAGCTCAGAATTATGGTGGAACTTTTCATCCTAGAGTTGATGGAATACCCACACTTATCGGGAAGTACTTCGAAAAGAATTTGGAAACAGTTGAAGGCACACAAAAGGTCAAGGAAAAGAAAGATGAAGGTACGGAAAAGACAGAAGAGGAAAAGGTTAAGGAAAAGAAAGATGAAGGAAAGGAAAAGGTTAAGAAAAAAAAGGACGATAAAAGAAGAGATAAAAGGAAAGATAAAGAGAAGGAGAAGAAAGGGCATGGGAAGAACAAAGATAGGGATAAAGAGAAGAAAAAGGAGGAGAAAGCTAAGGAGTCTAGTGAACTTAAAACAACAGGGCAAAATAAATTAAAAGAAAGCAACGAAATTGGACTTAAAGAGTCAAATTGTTTCACACAGCTTTCTAGAGACAGCCACGCTGATGCTGTTGGTGCGGAAAATCTCAAAAAACGAAAAAGAGACATTGAGTCAAATGGAGTTCCACGTGGTGAGTGTTACTTATGATGAGTCTGGTTCTCATTTCTACTCAGTTGTGCTGAAGTTTGTACATAATATTTTTCTATTGACTGACAAGTTATATATTTTTTTGAAATTTCTTACAGTTAATGACAGTTTGCCCAATAAGTTTCCAAAATTGTCTTCCTCTCATCCATTCACTGAAAATGGAAGGACATTGGAACCTTGGGAAATTTCCATACCAAATGCTTCGGATAGACCAAAAGTGGCCACCAGTGTTAAGGTAGAAAACAAAGAAGGCAAGAAAAATGAGAATTTTGAAACTCAGTCATTTTCAGCTTCTTCAAATAAGATTCGCAATGATGTTGTGCCAATTGAGTTTGTAACTGAAGCTTCCGCAAAGCCATCCCATCCAGACTCCAAGTACCTAGGCCAGGTATATTCAGTACCTAAGGTGGATCAGTGGTCTGATTTTGATGATCAAGAATGGCTATCTGACAGCAATGTTTCACGCAAAAGAAAATCTGTGGTGCAATCTTCAGAGGTTGGGGATACACCACAGGTATGGGCTGAAGCTCTGCGCATAGAGTCAGCAGATGTTTTTGCTCTTCCATATGTCATCCCATACTGATTGATTATTTAATTGTCACAATAATTACATGTGCACAAGGAACCGTCCAATGACAAGTCAGCAGGAGGAACTGGGGCATAGGCTTGAAGATACCAAATTTCTTCATTCATTCTTTTGTTACTTGCATACAGGCAGCAAGTATTGAGTGACTGATTGATTGCCTTGATCTTAAACTGCTTGGATGGTGACTAGTGCCTGACTGATTTGTCTTGATTTTTTACTGATTGGAAGAGGAACATCTGTTGCAAGTTGTTGCATGTTCAGTGCATTGCTGCAAACCTAGTGGGAAGTGCAGTTCCTATCTTGTGCATCTTAGTAACATGTAGACGACAGTGAGACTCTGTATAGGTTGTGGAGAGTGAGAGGGGATGGCTACAAGGTTGTGCAACTTGTTATTCTATTTGTGCTGAGCTGCACTTTCTAATCGAGAATATTTAAGTGAAACTAGATGTGATCTTTTCAACTCCACCACAATTTTGATTTGTAACATAGAACCCTTATTTACGAAAATATGTATGATAGAGAAGGGAAAAAAATATTCGGATTTATTGATCCAGTTTCCTGTAAATTTTGTCGGTCATTGAATCATTTTGCTTTAATGTTCATGATTAAGATTGAATTGAATTACATCACTAAAAAGGATATTGTTGTTTTACAATATGTTGGGAGTTTCATTTATGGTCCTTGCTTTAGGCTTGCAACAATTCCAAAGAAAAGATATTGCCACAAGTTGTACTATTTGTTTGTTTATGATTTAGTGCATAGAGCTGCAACATTTTTGAAGGTGGGGGCTGCAACGTTTTTGAAGGTGGGGTCAGGACGACAGTATTCAGTTGGGGTATTCACTGTCTAATCTTAATAAAACCTCCATTATCTAGAGAAAATCAAGAAAAAGTAGATTTCTTAAATTGGTAGTATTTCATTACTCATTTTAAGTTTCAATTATATGATAAATTTTATTACTTATTCCAAAGTTTCAATTACATGAACTAAACCTATTTTTATACAATGAATGCACATCCAAATGAAGCTAAAATGAGTAAAAATTTGAATTCAAAAAACCGTAGCTCATAAATCCTTTCAAATGAGTGTGATACATGTCTACTCCTGATTTTCATGTGAGCTCACACCTTCCATGCCTAGTTCACACCTTTCACGCACTTTGCCATATGTCATGTGCTATTTTCTTTGTTTCGGAGGTCTTAGGATATCTCTTAAGCTTGAATACCAAAATTAGACTACTCAACCCTAATCTAACTCTAGTCTACACAAGACCAAAATATATGATTCAATTATTTTTATACTATTTGGTTTAGTACATGACTCAAAATATCCTATTTTATTTTATACAAAATTTACAAACTAAAGTCTGGCTCCTGATGATAAGATTTGTCTCTATTGAAGTCAACTGAAACCTAATCTTTTTGTGATCTTTTGGCCATGACTTTGTATGTTGTGTTTTTTTTTTTGGATTAGAGGTCTTTTACTCTATAGTTTGTGTCTTCTAGAGTTGATATTCTCAAAGATGATTGGTAAGTGTCTCTCGATAGCTGGAAATAACACTCAACTAAATAATAATAACATTTCTAAATTTCTCTCATCGAGAATCTCACAAATAAGAGACTTAGAAGCCACAGAGAATCTCTTTTTGACTAAAATGATAATTAATTTCTGATAATCCTTTTCAGTGCTTACTGACACATATATAAAGCAAACCTACAACTGAAAATCCCTACACAAGCGGGATATGAACTCATGCTTAATGTAACTAACACATACTCATGCTTAATGTAATTGACACATAATGGACTTATTTCTCTGTAACTTACTGATAAAACAGATTTTAATAATAAAGAAATAAAATAAAATAATGGACTTAGTAATTAACAACAAACTCAGTCAATTTCCTATCCTTGCCCTGTGATACTTTCTAACGGTCATATCAATACTTCCTCCTTGGAAAGCCAACTTTTCCTCAAGTTGAAAGTCTAGAAATTGCTACACTAGCAGGTCATAGTCTTCCCAACTAGATTCCTCCTTAGGTTGAGCCTTCCATTGCACAAAAAGCTCCAAGTGAGGTCCCTTCCAGCGATGAGACAACACCTTTGCTGGTTCTAGAAGTAGTTCAAATTTATCAGAGATAGGTAATGTAGGAGGGGAAATTGGAACTTTGACTCCATGTGTCGGATGAAGCAAGGAAACATGAAAGACTGGATGAATCTTAGCTGTAGATGGCAATTCAAGCTCATATGTAACTGTCCCAATCTTTTTAAGGACTTTATAAGGGCCAAAGAAGCATGGAGATAGTTTAGAAAACTTTCTACGTGACAATGATTGCTGCCTAAAAGGTTGTATGCGCACAAATACAAAATCTCCTACTTCAAATGACAGCTCTCGGCGATGTTGGTCTGTGTAGGACTTCATCATATCTTGGGCTTTTGTAGATTTTCCTTAAGTAAGCGTATCATATTATCTCTTGTTTCCATCAGTTCGGTAAACCACTTTGAAGGGAGTGGTGTTGGTTGATGTATGGTACCCTATATTAAAAGAGTATTCCGCCCAGAGCAAAAACTTACTCCAATTTCGAGGTTGCTCATGCGCAAAGTATCTTAAGTAAACTTCAAGACAACGGTTGACTACCTCAGTTTGACCATCCGTTTGGGGATGATAAAAGGTACTCATCCTCAAGCGGGTTTGGCTTAATTTAAGCAATTCTTGCCAAAATGCACTTAGGAAAAGTGGATCTCGGTCAGAGATGATGGATCTTGGCATCCCATGAAGGCGAACTATCTCTTCACAGAAACAAGCATCAACGACTTTAGCAGTATAAAGGTGACATAAGGGAATGAAATGACAATATTTGTTGAGTCTGTCCACCACTACTAATATAGTATTAGAATGTCTAGATTTAGGTAATCCCACAATAAAGTCAAAAGATATATCCTTCCATATTTGTGTGGGGATTGGTAAAGGTTGCAATAGGCTAGTAGGTGAGAGGGTCTCATATTTATTCTTTTGACACGTTAAACATTGTTGAATAAGGTTTTGACATCAACTTTTATCTAGGACCAGTAAACAGTAGCTGATAGTTACTTTAACATTTTCAGAAAACCACCATGCCCTCCTAAAGGGGTAAGGTGCGTTTCTTCAAGTAACTTGGCACGGAGTGGTGAACTTCGTGGAATCACAAGTCGTCCTTTCTAATAAAGCCGATGATTAACTAGGGAATAACTTGGTTTAGAGTGAGAGTCTTCCTTTAAGGCAACAATGATCGGTGCTATAAGTTGATCCTCCAATAATGCTTCTTCTAATTCAAAAAGTCCAAGGGTAAGGGCACCACCAAGTGGAGGAAATCAGTGTGTTGTGGTCTTCGAGACAAAGCATCAACCCCAACATTCTCTTTTCCAGCTTTTTAAACAATGCTAAAGTCGAACGGAAGGAGTTTGAGGATGAGGTGTTGCTGATTGTTGGTGAGTGCCTTTTAATCCAACAAGTTCTTGAGGCTATTATGATCGGTCTTGACTGTAAAATGACGCCCTAACAAGTAATGTCTCAACTTTTTCACTGCTAACGCCAATGCTAACAGCTCACAATCGTATGCAGATTTATACCTGTTAGAAAATGAGAATCCCTTGCTATATAGAAAGCAATGGGATGACCTTGCTGCAAAAGAATCGCACCTACACCCTCCATCAATGCATCACATTCAATAATAAATTCAGAATTGAAGTTTGGAAATTTTAATATAGGGCTGAAATTAACACCACCTTAAGCTTTTCAAAAGCTTTTTGAGCAACCGAAGACCAACTAAAAGCAATTTTCTTGGTAAGATCATTTAAGGGAAGTGCAATCTTACCATAATCTTTAACGAACTGTCCGTAATAACCTATGAGACCAAGAAAACCTCTAAGTTTTGTCACATTAGTGGGTACCGACCATTCCCTCATTGCACTGATTTTCTCATAGTCTGTCTCTACCCTTTGAGTTGAGACACGGTGACCTAAGAATGACACGTGAGTCTGCTCGAATGAACATTTTTTGAAGTTTGCATTGTATGAGTGATGTTGTAGGGTTTTAAATACAGTGCGGAGGTGAGTTTCATGTTGTTGTGGCGTGGAATTGAATACCATAATATCATCGAAGAAAACGATTACGAATTTTCTCAAAGTGAGGCCTAAGCAGGTCATTCATGGCGACTTGGAACGTTGCTGGGGCATTTGTAAGGCTAAAGGGCATCATCATATATTCATAATGCATGCTATGAGTTGATGTTAGTATCCAAGACCCAGATTTGGTGATAACCCAAGCGTAAGTCGATTTTGAAAAAATAAGAAGGACCAAATAATTCATAAAGTAGTTCATCAATATTAGGAATAAGATACTTATCAGGTATGGTGATTTTATTGATGGCCCTATAATCGACACACATATGCCATGAATCATCTTTCTTTTTCACCAACAACACGGGCTTGCAAATGGGATAGAGCTAGGTCGAATGAACCCTTTTTAAGAAGGTCTTCTACTTGTCGCTCAATCTCATTTTTCTGGAAATACAGATATCGGTATGGTCTCAAATTTGGTGGTGGGGCACCTGGTAGGAGTGAAATGGCATGATAGTGCTCTCGAAAGGGTGGTAACTCTATTGGTTCATCAAAGACAACATCAAATTCCAACAATAATTCTTCTAATTTTAAAGACCCACTACTGGTATATCCAAACTTTAACTCGTGAGATAACATAGAATGTAGACAAGTTTTGTGGCGCTCGGATTTGGGTATTCCTTGCAACTTATACTGTTTCTCATCAACCTAGAAAATCAAGAACATTTCATTCCAATTGACTTGAATAGTATTAAGCGATGCCAACCACTTAATTCCTAAAACCAAATCAGACCCAACCAAGGAAAAGGGGTAAAAGTCTTGTGTGATACTCAAACCTGGAAGTTGTACCTCTTCGTCATTACAAATGTGGCTGCAGTGAACAACACTGCCATTTCCAATTTGAACGTCGAAGGTGGAGACAACAGAGGTAGGCAGAGTCAATTGATGCACCAAAGATTCAGATATGAACTTATGCGTTGAGCCACTGTCTACCAAAAATAGAACATCTCGAGACAAAATAGAACCACTGAGTTTCATAGTGGTTGACGTTGGTTTCCCTAAAATGACATTAAAAGAGATTTTGGCTTCCTCCAGTAGTTCTAGTCCAAGTTCATCAACTGCTTCTGGTGTTTTCGGCATCGGGTTCCCTGCCTCATCAATCTCCATAAGGGAAAATTTCCTTACACAGCGGTGACCAAGCCAAAATTGCTTCCCACAACGGAAGCACAGGCCTTTTTCCAGTCGGTGTTGCCTTACTGACACCATGGTTGTAGCAAAATACGTGACCGAAAAAGGCAATATCGAGCTGTAGGAGTGTGCAGTTGAAGGCAGTGTGCGTATTGATCTAGATGAAGTCACTGTGTTTCCTTTTGGGTCACGATTTGAATAGGCTTGATGGTAGAGGGGGTTGTTGCAAATTGGGCCATAAGAAGATCTGAGTTTTGGCTCTTTAGTGGATATCAATTTCTTTTCAAACTCAAGGGCAAGGCTGGCGGCTCTATAGAAAATTTTAGGCTTGTGGATGCGTACATTAGAACACAGCTCCTCATTAAGGCCGTTTAGGAAGACCCCGAGAAGAGAATGCTCCGACCACCCTTCTACTCAAGTTGTTTGTCTGGCGAACGCCAAACGGTATTCTTGCACGGAACTTGTTTGCTTTATGTTGTATAAATGTTCGTTTGGATTCTGGTATTCTGGAAGTCCATAGTGTTCCTGTAATGCCTTTACCAAATCACCCAATAGAACAACGTACGTTCTACATTCATCCAGGAAAACAAATCCAGAGTATCTCCTTCTAGAGGCTATGTCAACTTTATCATATTCTGGAATATCGTAATATCGAAAATACTTTTCTGGTTTGACAACCCAGCCTCTAGGATCACCACCACTGAATTTAGGAGATTCAATCTTAGCGTGAGGTGGTCTCCGACCTCGCCTAGATGATTCAGAGTCATCCTCACTATCATTAGTCCAATTGCGATGCCTTCCTCTCTCTCTGTTGCTACGAGAAGACTGAGCCTCAAGGGCAGATGCTTTCTCCTTCAAAACGTCAAGAACTTCAAGATGCGAAGCAATGGCTGCCAATGGGTCGTTTTCAAAGGAATTATCCTCTGGTTCTTGGTTAGCATGGGAAGAGTGTACGGTCACATCTCGATCAGAACGAGGCTCTGGCACCAATTTGGTAAGTTCCACACTCAACTAAATAATAATAACTCTCCTAAATCCCTCTCAACGAGAATCTCACAAATAAGAGACTTAGAAGTCATGGAGAATCTCCTTTTTAACTGAAACGATAATTAATTTTTGATAATCTTTTTCAGTGCTTGATTGACACGTATATAAAGTAAATCTACAACTGAAAATCCTTACACAAGCATGCTTAATGTAATTGACATATATTGAACCTATTTCTCTGCAACTTATTGATAAAAACATATTTTAATAATAAAATAAAATAATGGACTTAGTAACTAATAACAGACTCGATCAATTTCCTATACTTGCGCCTATGATACTTTTTAACGGTCATATCAATGATCTTAGACTCAAAGGGTTTATTAAAGGTTCAAACAGACCTATCTTATAGAAAATCTTTTGATCAAAACTTTAGATCTTTTAACATTTTTATTTTGTGAAAGTGGTGGTGATGTGTTGCCATAATGATTCCTGTTTAATATATGTTTATGAAAATGTAAGTAAAAAACTAGATAAAGAAGTCCCAGAATTTAAAAATTGTAAAGGCTGACTTTATAAGTTATGTGTTTAGTAAATATATTTGAAATAAATTTAAAAGCATCAAAATAAGCAATGTAATAAAATAATGTTTAAAAATAATAAAAATAAAATAAGTATATCATTTATCAATATTTTGTATATTATGTATTGAATTATAATGATGAAATGGTAAAATAAATATTAAATAATTAAAATAAATAATTATAAAAATAACAATAGTAATAATAGTAAACTCATTTCAATCATTATGATATCTTATTTCATAAATATATAAAATAAAAAAATACTATCTTATGTAAGAAAAGTAAAAGTAACAAATTCAAGTATTGTGATCACTAAAAAAAAAACACAAATTATCTACAGAAATTACATACAGATGAAAATTCGTATATAAAATTTGTATTATATACGAAATTTTATCTAAGGATTTATATCCATATATAAAATCAGCATTACGTATGGAATTATCTACGAATTCAAATCTTTATATAAAAGCAACATTACATACGAATTTTTACATACGGATTTGTATCCAGGATATTACATACGGTTTTAATCTGTATGTAAATTCATATGTAATATAATTTATATTAAAAATCAAAATTACATACGAAATTACAAACAGATATTTTGTCCAGGGTATTACATATGGATTTAATCTGTATGTAAATTCATATATAATATAATCCATATTAAAAATTAACATTATACGAAATTAAATACGAATTTGTATCCAGACTTATTATATAAAAGTTAAATTCGTATATAAATTCATATACAAATATTTATATTATTATTTTTAATATATTATTATTATTATAATAGTATTATTAATATTATTATTATTATTAACATTATTATTATAAATATTATTATTATTAACATTAATAATATTATTATTAATATTATTGATATTATTATTAATATTTTTATTAATACTATTATTATTATTATTATTAATATAATAATATTATTGTTGTCATAAATATTAATTATATTAATTATTATTATTATTATTATCAATATTATTATTATTGCTAAATAATAAAATTAATAATATTATTGATATTATTATGTTATTAAATTCTGTGGATAATTTATATACAGAATAAATCGGTATATAATTGCAATTTTTTTGTAGTGGACTGTTTTGTTTTTTACCATCACCAAATACAACTATTATGTATATATAATTGTTTTGTACCATCATAAAACATAAGAAGTAGACGGAAAAGCCGTCCATTAAGAAAAAGGTATTGTTAACCGATTGGATTAGATTGGGAAAGAGATGCATGCGGGTGATAAGAAAGATCCCCCGCAGATATTTTAAAGCTTCTCGTTTATATTTAATAAGAAAATAAAAGTTATTTTCAAACATGATACATTTATAGAGATATTAATTTTGCAAATAAGTGAGAATAAAAATTTTATGTGGTGAGATTGAATAATCAATATTGTTATTGAATTCACCCATAATTGGTTATCATAAACATTGTTACAACAAAAGTTAAATATAACCAGTATATTTAAAATCAAAATCAAGAATCTTGTTCCTAAAAGTCCCATTTGGATAAAAGTGATTTAGTTAGGAATTAAAAATTTTCGATATTAAACTCATCTTTATTCCACACTCTTGTACAAATTACTCAATTCTTTTTCCTAAATAAATTAAGATCCTTAATATATAAACAATATTTGTCATAAATATATAATAATTATTTTTTAAATTAGATGTACCTAATAATTTATAAAATTTTGGTTTATATTTTCGAAAAAATATTTATTTAATTTGTTCATACTGTTATAATAAATCTTTTGACTTATTAATTATTTATTAGTTACAATTGCAATTCATGTTATTAAATCTTTCAGATTACATTAACAAAATGAGTATAACTATTGTTTTAATTTTTTATTTGTTTTAATTTTTTATTTGAATAATAAATAGAGAAAATTGGAAAGAAGGGAGATACAAGAAGGTGGTGCGGGAAAAATTAATGTACATGATAAAAGATGTGATGGGGGGAGAAAAACAAGATTAAAAAAATAAATGAGTAAAAATAAGATAGAAGGGAATAGTTTATATAAAGTACATGAATGCAAAATATATCTAGAACACGAAAGTGTTGTCTTCCTATTTACACCCATGTTTAGTTTTTCCATTCCTTCTATCTACTCTAACGTGAAATCAAAAGGAATACTTTTTTATTCAATGTTATTAGTTACTATAAAGTGTCAAGAAAATGAACATTATCAATTTACCAGATTAGAAAATTGAGCCGTTAAACCTTATGCTAAGAATTATAGAAAAAACCAAAATAATAATTACTAAATATTTGTTTAGATTAGAAAATGGATTTAAGAGAATAGATTTAAGTCGATTTGAGAGAAAAATGTGAGAAAACTTGTATTGTTTGTATTAAAGAAAAGATATTGAGATTTGAATGAAAAGTTTATAAAAGTTTATGAATGATTTGATGTGTGTAATTGATAAAATATTTTTTAATAAATAAAATTATAATTAAAATTATTTTAAAATTAAATATAATTAATTTAAAATTAAATATAATTAATTTTTTAAGTGTGATTAATGAATTATTATTATTATAAGTATTGAAATTATAAGATAATTAATTATTTTCAAATAAAAATTAAATTATTATTTTATAAATTTATTTTTATTATTATAATTATTATTTTTAGTTTTTAATATTAATATTATTAATATTTTATTTTTATTTATTAATAATTATTATTATATATTTTATATTTAATTTTATTATAATATTAATATTATTAATAAATTAAATATATAAAAATTTAATCAAAATTCGTTCCCTTCCAAATCTTTGCTATTTTGCGAAGAAATACTATTCACAGATATCTTCTTGAATTTCGTTTTTAAAAATATTTTATTCGTTAAAAGTGTAAACTTTCACCACAAACAGTATATCAGCATCCATCCGTCTTGAGATACAAACAATGCCTTATAGAGCGTTGACCTCGAAGACGCAAATCAGGATACTTTCAAAATTAAAAGTAATATTTTAGTGTTGGTATAATCTACATCAAACTTTTTTTTTTTATTTAAGTAGTATCTGTCAAACTAGCGAACCTAATCACTATTAAGATTGTTGTCCAGTTTAAATGACGATTATGAAAAATATAAACGATTTCAACACATGTAAAATTATTTTTTATGAATTTTGAGTGTTAGTAATATTTATAATATGATTTCTTTCTATTTCGTTTATTATGATTCTAGAATGATAGATTGTTATAGAATATAAAAAGAAATAATATAAAAAATTAGGAAAAGAACATACATGAAAGTAGAAACATAGAACTCAAACAAAGTAGAAAGGTGGTCGAGAATGATAGGGAAGAAAACTTTACGGAACCTATCTTATGTGTAAAAATGATGTGTCAATTTGTATATTATTTTACTAAGATTTTAGTCATTTATATTATTAAATTTTAAATTAGTTTCTAATTTATTTAATGAGATATTAATTTAGAGTCTAATGATATAAATAACTAAAATCTTGGTAGTTAATGTTAGATACTAATTATCTTGATTTAATTGGTTACTAAATTCAATTATTATTTTTATTTTGTAGTTATTTAATGATCAAACTAGTTTGATGATTATTTTGGTCATAATTAGCAACCATTTTATTTGGTAGCTAAAAATTGTCTGTAAATAATTTTTTTTATAGTGATAATATTAGGGAGTTTGATCTTTATAAAAAAAACATATAATCTAGATCTAATAAAGTAGATTGGATCAAAAATTGATGCATTTTAATTTAATCAAATTGGATTAAATTTTTTTCAATCCAATTTAAATTAAATTAAATTTCACTTTACATAATTTGTTTAAATTAGATTTTTCTTGACTTGGACTTAACTTCATCAAACCCAACCTAACATGGGTTTGATTTGTCAAACCTAGCTTAACGTTGGCTTGGCTCGAGACCTTTTACAGCTCGGTCTACTAAACTTAGGTTGACTTGATCATACTTTATTTTAACTTAATCCGCCAAACTCAGGTTGATTTGGCCCTAGTCTGTTTTGGCTTAACATGATAACATGAGCCTCACTGACTTGACCAAACTTGGTCTCGAATAGACTCAGCTTGATGTGGGTTTGCCCCAACTTGACTTGACATGCAAGTTAACTAGGTCTGAAGTGGGCTTGTGTCGATTTGGTTTGAAGTGAGCTCATATTCATTCATCCATAAAGGAACCCTAAAAGACTCAATCTGACCTAGATTCAAGATATATTCGACTCGACATGGACTCAAGCCACCTCAGTTTGACTTTGACTCAACTGAACTTGGCTCGACTTGTCTCGGCCTCACCTGAACCCCATTGACTTAGACTCGACTCAACTAAGCTTGACTTTGGTCGAATTGACGTGGGCTCAACATAACTTAGCTTGACATGACCGTGATTCAACTTGGCCTAACCTAAACCCATCTTGGCTTAGCCTGATCTGTGCTCGACCCGAGCTAAACTAACCTAAGCCTAACCCGACTACTTGACATGGTTTTAGTTCGTCCTAACTTGACTTAAGTTTGACATTTTCAAGACTCACCTAGGTCTACACTAACCCAATTTGACTTAGGTCGACCTAACCTATAGCCCGACCCGATGTAACCTAACTTAGGTATGACTGACACAACTTAACACGGGTTTGGTCTAGTATAAGTTGACTTTGGCATGACCAATCCTACTTATCTTGAATCTAATCCGACCCAATCTTGCTTGAGTTAGGTCCAATCAAGCTCTACCTTAAATGAACTAAGTTCAAATCAACTTGATCTTGTCTTACCTAAGTCTAACATGACCCAATCTTTCATAACTTGAACTTACTATGACTCACTTCTCACTTTGATTTTTGATTTTCAAAATCTAAACAATTTTCTAATCTATATTAAATCTAAATCTAATTAAATGGACAGGATTTAAAATTTAAAAATATGAAATTGAGTTTAAAATAAATTTATTAAAATCAAATTAAAATAATATGAATTTGGATAATTATGAATTCAATTTAAAGATTTATATATTTATGTGTTCTAATATATCAAAGTCTCGTGTGCTATCTTTCTTGAATTGGACCAACAGACTAGGTAAGTTATTTTCTTCGAATTTCTTTGAACTAATGTATCCGTCGATCTTAAGTATGTTGTTAAACACACATTATGAGTTAATTGTGAAGCTCAAATGCGAGTTTATGAAACATGAGAAAGTTCTACACACATGGTTTGATAAGGTAAATAAAATAATTTAAAGTGGGAGCGTGTTTGGAACTGGAGTCAAAGTCTTTGTCTGCAGTGCAGTTTTTTTCCTTGGTGAGAAGATAAAGCTCTGAAATATTGCGTCTTGAGCAAGGAATTGGTTAATATAAATGCATCCTTTATTTCACCTAACCTAAACCTAACTCACTACTTTTCCTTTTGGTAAGCCAAAGATGAGTCTTCTCTCAGCCATTTTCTGCTGCTTCAAGTCCAAGGAAGAGAAGAACCCTCTGGTGGCAGTTGAAGCAGGTTCTTTATCTCTCAAACCTAAAGAAGATCCTCAGCCATCTTCAGCTTCCATTGTTGTTTCTCATTTTCCAGTCAACTCTCCCCATTCATTCTTGTAGCCCCTCACATATGCTTCAATTCAACTATCCCTAACAACTTCTCTATCAAAAACATACCCTTCATCATTGTAATTTTGGTCATTATCTCATAGATAATATGCAACTTTGATTCCAATTATTTCTTCACAATCTTAGTTTCTTAATTTTAGTTATTTATAATTTGAGTCTTTTTTTTTTTTAATTTTTTACATTATTTTAAGTCTATTGATTTCTAATTATATGTAATTTTATTTTAATAATTAATTTAGAAAAAACAAGTTCACATAACCAGTTGGACTGAGATAACGAAAGTCAACCTTTGCTCTGCTTCCCATTTATCAATGAGATGATATTTGTCAAAACAAATATATTTAACTAATTGCGAGTCTACGTAAATAAGAAATTGATAAAAATGTGGATCTTATTGTACTGTTAATATATCCAGAATTATTATTAAAATGAAATGTTTATTGGACTCTTTCCGAGAAATTGCAAGCAAAAGAAAATTATATATTTTACATAAATTCTTCTCTACTCAAAACATTTGAGGATAGGTAAAAAATTAAGTAATAAATGTCACAGGTGACGCAGTGTAAGAATATTTAACTAATTTATAATTTTAATATGCAACTATTGCTTCTTTATAAGTAGGAATTTTCGAGGAAATTTTAATTTAATCTCAAATTATATCATTGTTCAGTCTCAGTTTGATCTATTTACTAGTTATATTTTTTTAAAAGTCTGATTCTGACCATTTAAAAACCTAATATATATATATATATATATATATATATATATATTCCTGCAAGTGTTACTTTCACTTACAACGAGTAAAAGTACAAGAAAAATAATTTAATTTTTCTTAATCTCTGTGACCTTTTTTTCTTAATTAAATGTAAAATCAGAAAATTATAATAATCTACAAGACAAAATCTTATGCAAGCACCCAATTAGTGGTATTGGTCTAAAGTCAGTCTTCTAATTTAACATGATTTTCCACTTTTTGAATCAAGCTACAAGGAATACATTTCTCCCTTTTTAATCAAAATTGTTAAAAACTCTTTAACGTAACCTTTAAGAATTGGCCAAACTAACACTTCTCTATAAAATGGAAATTGTAACTATCAAGACAAGGAATTTTGAACCTCACATGCTTTTGCCATAAATCTTCAAAATCTCTAACAAGATTCATAATATCCTCTGCACTTATTGAAGGGAAAACCAAGTTTGTCTTCACCTTTCTCTCTTCCCGTAGAATTATGACATTTGGAAGTGGTCCCATAACAATTCGATTATCAAATATCCGATAAAACTTAATAATAATAATAATAATAATAATAATAATAATAATAATAATAATAATAATAATAATAATAATAGATTTTGAATTATCTTAGAATACATACAATAAAAAGACTTTAACAAATTTTGTAGGCTTTTTAAATGGATCCTATTTCATGTTACTGTTTTAAGCTCCTTATATAAGTTTTGCTCGTAGCTTTTATAAAATCTTATAATGTCAGACTTAAATGTTTGCAACTCTAACATGTGTGTTGCTGTTCTAAACATATGATTATTGATATTGAAACATAACTATTTTTACTCTTAAGACTATTCATAAGGATTTAAGAGTCCGTCTATAACTTATATTTTAAAAATAAAATCCTTGTTAAGTCTTTAAATTGAAAATGTTTTAATTTAAATCAATCATACAAATCTAACTTATAAAATAAAAGTTATTTTTTATTTATATACTCACATTTAATAATAGAACGTTATTAAAAGAAATAACAAATACCAATAATTTTATTTAGTTTTCATGTTTCAACCATGCTAATATCAAGGTTGGGTGATGAAGATGGGTGGGGACTGGTGTCTTAATTCACATTTAAATTTGTTAAATTTGAAACTTCTAGGTCTGACAAAAAGATTATGGTCTAAATTGAAATTAGTGATTCATAAAATACAAATAAACTCATTTTATAAAATATTAATTATATTTCAAAAATTAAAATATATTTTATTAACTGGGTCAAGACGTAATTGGGGTTCACTTGCATATCCAAATCCTAGACAAAGTTGCAAAAAGGAAACACGCTTGGAGTCCTATATCATGGAAAACATGACCATTTTAGGTGAAAATGGTCCCTGTTTTGCTTTGATTTTAATCCTATATTTCATAAATTATAAACTGCGAAGAGCTTGTACATTTATAAATAAGATCCATTGTGCCCTCGTATATTTACTTTGAAATTAAACTTATATATATATATATATATATATATATATATATATATATATATATATATATATATATATAAAAGAATGATAATATTATCTTAGACTTTTCACCAAAGATCATTTATTGGAAGAAAAGTTAAAAGTTCTAAGTACTTTTTTGAGACTTGGTGAAAAGTTTAAAGTTTTTTTACATTCTCTTTCACTACTTCGATGATGTTTCTATCATATATTCTCATTCCGTTTAAAAAAAAAAACGGACCAATGTATATACCAGAAAGTTAATGGGAGTATTTTTCTTTTGTTTTATATGCCAATAATATTTTGTTTGTGAGGAATGATAAAGGTATGTGAGGTGAAATTTTTTTCTTTCTAAGAACTTTGATATGAAGGATATGAATGAAACATTTTATATCATAGGCTTTAAGATCTATACAGAAAGATCTCAAAGTATTTTGAATTTGTCTCAAAAGACCTATATCAATAAATTTGTAAAAAGATTAACACAAAAGACTATTTATTGAGTGTAACTCTCATTGTGAAGGGTGATAGGTTTGAATGGATCTATTACTCAAAAAATGACATTAACCACATTTGAATGGATAACATTTGAAAAACATGTCGTATGCTTTAATTGCTGAAAGTCTAATGTATGATTAGGGTTGCAGTAAACTTAACATCACATTTGCAATTAGAGTTTTATGACACGTAATCTAGATGTTGACCACTGAAAAACTGTAAAGAAGATAATGAGATATCTTCAAAGTACAAAGGATACTAAGAAATTTACATATGGTTATAATTTAATATTAGCTTGTATAATTTAATATTAGCTTGCACAATTTTACCCTAGAACAATAAAAAATAAACATTAATTGTTGCTTCAACAATAAAGATTAAGTTCATTTCTTGTTTTAGGTTTACATTATAAGGTGTATGATTGAAGAGTTTACGTACCCTAATCTTAGAGTTGGGAACTCAATTTCTAAGCAATTTAATTTATATTATGATAACTCTATTTTGGTATTTATAGGTTTAGGGTAATAATAAGAAGGAAAATTGAAGTAAAATCAATCTTAAGTATCTAGCCATGAGAAAATGTGTCAAGGAAAACAAAGTGCTCACTAAGCACATAAGTACTATATGATTTTGATCTTTTGATTAAAGGCATGCCATCAAAGAATTTTAAGGATGTGTAACAAGAATGAAACTTGGTTCTATGATTTGGGAGTAATTAAGTAATTATAATTGCTTTTATTTTAAAACACCTTTAATACTTTCTCATTTATTCTTTGTACATACTTGTTTATTTTGATAAATCTCATTCAATTTGACCTAGAATAAACACATGATTTATCTATTAGAGTTAAGAGTTTATGATAAAAGACATGATATATTTGTGACAAATAGAGATAATATTATTTTTAGAGGACATATCACTATAATTCATGTATTAGATTCTTATTGTGATTAATAATAGATAAATGGACTATGGAATGTTTAACATTTTCGCGTCGGGATGTCGTTTAGTCATCAATCATAACGAGGTTAATAACTTCATTATGGTGAGAATAATCAAGAAATCCACCTTGGTTGGCTAAGCCAATGATATTAACCAAAAATAGCCCACATTGGTTGGTTAGGCCAACGATGTTAACTAAATCTCTTACTCTCCAAGAGAGCTTAGAGGAAATACCCAAAAAGCTTATATTAAAAATAACCTTTCATTGAACTTGTTTCAAAAGAGTTGCATGAGTACATATTTATAATAGTAGGGGATGCAGAAGCTTTCCTAAATTTTTCATGTGAGACTTCTAAGATACTTAATTTTGGCATATACACATGCTCCTGCACCATTCCCCCACCCCCCTCCCGGGTTGGAAAAAACTCGATGTTTTTTATGCACCAAATGCAACTATCACAATAAGATATTTCTAAAATAAGGAGGAAAGCAATGATATTACCAAGAACATCACAACAGATGACCGTACTAATGATAACCTGAACCCATAGCAAGACCACTCATAAGAAGGCAAGATAACCTTTGCTCGTCATCAATCGTGGTGAGGTTATTAACCCCACTATGGTGAGAATAACCAAGATGACCAAGCTCTAACACCAATCTGACTGACATTGAGACGTCGTTTGGTTATCAATCGTGACAAGTTTACTAACCCCATTATGGTGAGAATAACCAAGATTACCTTGCTTTGATGACAAACTGATGTCGGGATGTCGTTTGATCACCAATCGTGACAAGGTTAATAACCCCACTATGGTGAAAATAGCCAAGAAACCCACCTTGGTTGGCTAAGCCAAGGATATTAACCAAAAATAACCCAACTTAGTTAGTTAGTCCACAAATGTTAACTAAATCTCTTACTTTCCGAGAGCTTAGAGGAAATAAGCACAAAACTTATATTAAAAACCACCTTACTTTCAACTTGTTTCAAAAGGGTTACATGAGTACATATGTATAATAGTAGGGGATGGAAACTTTCCCAACTTTTCCATGTGAGACTTCTAAGATACCCTAATTTTGGCATATACACATGCTCATGCATCACATTTTTGTGATATTTTAAAATTTTCAAAATCATTTTTTCTATTTTAGAAACCTTTTTCACTACAACATTTTTTACTTTAGACAACAACCAAAAAGTGTGGCCTAAAGTAAAAAAAAAAGAAAAAAAAACTGTAGGTTAAACTTTAGGCCATAATTTAGTTACAATCTTCAAGTCATAGAGTATGTTGTCCTGAACTTTACTCTATCTATGGTTATGAATTTTTTTTTTCAAAATTATTGTCTTAGACTGATACAATAGCTATGGTTTTCTGTCAATGTTTTACGTCACACTTCTTTTCATGTTGCTTTTTCTTTAAATCATGACTTTTTATCACTACAAAAAAAATTATATTTACCTATAACAAAAATCCATATATTATTGTTATTAATAATTTATTACTATTATTTTTAATTTCATTATTGTTATCATTATTATTAACACAATATATTTTAATATATTTTAAGAGGAAATTAAACACAAGTTTTGAACATATAACCATTACAAAAAAAACTTTGTATTTGTATTATAATTATTATTATTATTTCTATTAGGACTATTATTATTATTATTATTATTAATAGTAATAATATTATTAATAATAAGGTTAATAATACTAATATTAAGAATAATACTAATAGTGATATTAATAATAACAATATTATAAATAATAATAATATACTTATGTTATAAATATTTTAATTATAAAATTAAGATAATTTTTTGTCTCACTCTTTGTTTGTTGGTTATTCATAATTATAAGCTACATTAAACAATCATAATTTAAACTATCCACATTTTATGACTCAAACTCTATGAGTTTAAATCACATTTTTATTATTTTAGGCTACATTTTAATGTGATTTATTTTTTCTAAAGGTCATACTTAAAAATTTTGGCTTAAACATTCCTGATTCAAGAAAGATGATTTGTATTTATATTAGTGTAACCTTTTTCATCTTTAGGTTACAACTATTTGTTTATCACTAACTTAAAAACTTAAAAAGTCGTGGTTTAAAATATCTATATTTTATAACTTATATTCTATAAGTTTAGACTTTTATTTTTTTTGTCACATTTTTTTTTTGTGTTCTATTCTTTTCTTAAATGTTACACTATAAAATTGTAGCTTAAATATTGATGGTTCAGGAATCCTAACTTTTTACAATTTATTACGATCTAACTTACCTAAAGTCATAAATGGTGTAGTATTTGATATTTAAGACACATGTAATTTTTTTTTTAATTCAAATGTTTATCTTAACATAATGTGTTGTATTTGTTTTATTATTCATTATATATTCCATCCATTATTAAAGTGGTTAATTCCCACAATGAAATCCTGTAATGGGGTTAGATACGGCCATAAATATTAAAGATGGTCTTCTCATGTAAGAAAGTCGTAGAAAACATAAACATTAAACCTAAACATGTTTTTCTTCAATGAAGGTGAGGGGCTAAAACAAAACATGGAGCTAATTGTGTAAATTCTGCATATACAAAGTGGTAGAAATGTTTTCGCCACTTTATTTTTTTCACACAAATTATAATTCTAGTAGTCCATTTTAAAATAAATTTTTAAATATAACTTTTAATATATATATATATATATATATATATATAATTTTAATTAATTTTGTATTTACTTTTGCATTGTAATTTTAAAATTATTTATATCCAAAAAGTAAAAATAAATAAATAATCGGTCAATATAATTATTAAAGTTGTATTTTACTGTTATATTAACCTTGAAATTAAGATAACTTAATACGTTTCTAAAATTTTAGAATTTTATTTAATTTTATTTTCTTTATTTTGATTCCTAAATATAGGTTGTGATTATTATTCCTTCAACTAAGGGCCAAGATGAAAAGAAATGATTAAATTTAGAATCTTAAATGAAATTGTAAAATGTTCATGAATTTATTTAAATTAAAAAAATTAAATATAATAATGAGATACAATATACAGTTTTTAGAACTAAATTAATTCTTTAGTGGTCTCATTATAATTAAATTTTAATAAATTTATCTTATTTAAAGAGATTATTTTAAAAGATATTTTAATCAGTGAAAATTTGATTTCTAATAACCTTCTTTTATTCTTAGTATTAAGTTTTAATAAAAAAACAGTTTTAATTTCTTATAATTGAAATAAATGTAATTAAATATTCCTCATATTTGGAGAAATTATTATTTAATAGCTGTAATTAATTAACAAATCCACATACCTGGATCTCCAAATTCTGTTATCTATTTTTGACCATGAAACAGAAAAGGGAAAGCACATAGGCCCAGAGGCATGTCCCTCCCACACGCCCAAAGGCAAACAACAGAGACTGTCTCCTCAATCTCCCCAAAGTCCATTCCACTTGCCACTCTCCAATTCAAACACAAACTCTTACTGCCACTCTTAATAAATATAGAACAAATTCGAAGCCTTTAAGGTCACTGTCGTTTTGCTCACACCACCCACATGGCTCTTCTTCACAAGCTCGCACCTTTTTCCTCTCTCAACTCACCCTTTACCAGAAACCCCCATTATTCTCATCCCCGCCGCCACCTGGTCTCCTTCTCCGCCTCCCCCTTCACGGAGAAGCACTCCCGGGAGAGGTACCAGAGGGACCAATGGGTGTACGAGGATAGACAAACGATGTCGTTTCCTCCCCCCTGCGACTCGGGATCTGTGAGGGAGGAAGACATAGCCCTGCAGCTGCCGGAGCTGAAGAAGCTGCTGGAGGTGCTGAGGGAGAAGAGGGAGAGTGAGGGGAGGTGCAGTGGAGGGGAGTGTGTGCCAGGGGATGTGTTCTTGGTGGGAACCGGGCCTGGGGACCCTGAGCTTCTCACTCTCAAGGCTGTGAGAGTGATCAAGAGTGCTGATTTGTTGCTGTATGACAGGTTGGTGTCCAATGATGTGCTGGATTTGGTTGCCCCTCAGGCCAAGCTTCTCTATGTGGGAAAAACTGCTGGATACCATAGTAGAACACAGGTAAAGATATTGTCTTTTTTTTTTCTTTTTGTAATTGGGTTGTTGCGAAGTTTCCAAATTTGGTTTTGTTGCGATTCTTTATGTTGTGGGGAATTGTGGATAAATGTGGTTGTTGCAGCCGCAATTTTGGTCGTGGTTTTGTCATTCTTGATGTTGCAGAAATTATGGATGAATCTGGTTGTTGTGGCTGCAATGCGGTCACAAATACTCAAAAACCATGAAGTTGAGGCCAAAATTACTGATAAACTTGGTTATTGTGGTCGTGATCTTGTCACACTGTCGTCGTAGTCGTTGATACGGTGGAAAATTACGATAATTGTGGTTTTTCTCGCTGTAATTTTGGATTGTGGGGTTTTCTTGGAATTTATGATGGGTTAATGCTGGAGTCAAAAAGTTGTGTTTGTGTCAACTTCTCAATATCCTTTGGAGGTGTGATTTTTGTTTTGAAGCTGTAGAGATATTTCGAGTCTTAAATGTTGATAAAATGGATCTTTTTATGGTTGATTGGTGGCAGGAGGAAATACATGAACTTCTTTTGAGTTTTGCAGAAGCTGGGGCAACTGTTGTGAGACTTAAAGGGGGTGATCCATTGGTAAGTTATTGTTTGGGATTGTTTTAATGGATTGTATTAGTGAAGCAAGTTAGTGTTTTTGTTTGTCACAGTCTGTTTGATGAACAGATGTAGATGTCTTATAATGATTGTTGTTGAGTACTTGTAGGTTTTTGGGAGGGGTGGGGAGGAAATGGACTTTTTGCAACAGCAAGGTATCCAAGTCAAAGTTATTCCAGGTATGACTCATGAATGTAATGATTCAATTGTCACGAGTGCTCCATTATTGTGTGTGAGAGTATATATAAAGGTTTTTCACTTATAGAATCAGAATGTGGTTAGTTTTAGCACTTGAAACAAGTAACTCTCGATCAATCAGTCCCAGGCATATGCATATCTTACACTTTATCAAACAGTTTTCTTATCTGGATTTTCAGTCTGCATAATCATATCTTCCTGAGCCATTAGTAGCAAGTCAGTGGATTTATGAACTATGTAGTAATTTCTATAAGAAAAGGCGGAACAATGGTGATTATTGTAATTACTTATTTCTCATTTGTTGCAGGTATAACTGCTGCATCTGGAATAGCGGCAGAGTTGGGAATACCATTAACTCACCGAGGCATTGCAAATAGTGTGAGATTTCTCACAGGGCATTCAAGGAAAGGAGGATCTGATCCTCTCTTTGTATCGGAAAATGCTGCTGATTCTGATTCTACCTTGGTGGTTTATATGGGCTTGTCGACCTTCCCTTCACTTGCACAGAAGTTAATGCTTCATGGTCTGTCCCCTCAGACCCCAGCTGCAGCCATTGAGCGAGGGACAACACTTCAGCAGCGCACAGTAAGCACAATCTTATCTTCCTTTCAACATAGTTCTTCTCTTTTTATCAAATAGATTGTGTTTATGATTATTAGTAGTCTCTTTCCTGTGATCACATTTACTTCAGCAACAGGATTTGGGTTTATTATGAAATGATCATTTTTGTTATAACATACCAGTAAAGTAGCACTTTTTCTTATGAAAAAAACTGTTATGATGCTTGACATGAAAGTGATTAATTTTTTGACAAAAAAAATGGGACCCACCATATCTCATGCAGGGACCCATAAGTACAAGATTTGATGGTGTCTTTCTCATTTTGAAAATGACATACATGTTCCTAAGGAAAAAGATTATCCAAGAAAATGACATACATGCCTTTCTTAATCTTAACAAATTAATTGTGGTAGAATATGGTCATCTTAGATTGAATATGTAGTGTGGGAAGGAAGTGTATGATATAGGCAACCCCTAAGTCAGTTACGTTAATTAGTAGAGTAATTAGAGTTAATTGAGAGCTGGAATAATTAAAGAAATAACACATGTTGTGTATAAATAGGAAGAGGGGTTGGGGAGTGACTAGTCAATTGGAGTTAGTATTGTGGCTAGGGAGAAATAGTGCATTCTTTCTGTTCTTCAATAACAGTATGTTCTTTGTGTGCTCAATCTGAACCAGTTCCTTTCATGCAGTCAAGACTTAACAAATTTTTTTAGTGGTAGCAGTGAGCTGTGAGACAGATTACTTTGTATTTGTGAATGATTGTTGACATGAAACTGATGATTCAGAATCATGCAGGTGTTTGCTGAACTAAAAGACCTTTCTGAGAAAATTACATCTGCTGAACTGGTGTCACCAACGCTGATTATAATAGGAAAAGTTGTTGAACTATCCCCATTTTGGCCAACTCCTACAAAAGAAGAATCATGTTTAATGCAGGCATGATGGATGATGATGTTGTAGAGAAATATTATTGTGATGTGAAGCTTGGTGGAAATGAAGGGTTACCTTGGTGAGGGTTGATTTAGCATGAGCTTGCACAGAACAAGGGGTGATGGCTGGGAAAGGTAAACAAAGCTATCTGATGTTTATGGAAATGCAGAACTTCTGCCCCAGTCTTGGGGTACCAATTGGAGTGGTTGGCTTTGGCAGGAACTGTTTCAGAACCAATTTTGATTTTTCATGTTCAAGATTGGGAATAAAACAAAGTAATACACAGATTCACTCTCATTTTTATAAAGAAACACTTAGTTATGGCTTGGTGATTGGAGGAAATTTGTGTTACAAGAATAAGCTATTTGGAATCTTTCTTTCAAGAAGAAAATGTGGAGATGAGTGTCTCCATATCAATGTTGCTGTTATTCAGAGCCATTGATTCTGTTTTCCATTCATTGTTCTTGTCTCTTGATGTTAAAGATACTGACTTCATCATGTGAACTTAAGAAATTCAGTTTTGGTTTGCTGAAATTAACATCATATACCTGATGGTATTCTTGTAACCAGAAGAATATAAACATGATAGGGTTTTCTTTTGAGTTTTTGTTTTCCACTTCTTCAACAACCTTGTAATTATTCATTGAATATTTCTAGATTAAACTTTTAAGGACTTATCATGAGCATAACAAAAGAAGAATATGCTTTATTTTTTGTCCCAAAGAAAAATAATAATCGATCAATTATACCTCTTAAATTTATTTTTACCTTAATTTGTAAATCTACTATTATAATTATTTTATATTTAAAATAATATCGTTAAGATTCGAATCTTGAAATATTTTTGAGAAATAACATAAGTGCGTGTGAATTATAGGACTAATTCTAAATTAGTTTAATTTGAATATATTGTACTCTGTCGTGACATTTTATATAGTTTGTTTAGGTTAAAAATATACAAAACTCGTTCGTAGTAGTTTTTTTATTTATTTTGTTTTGCTACTTTTTTATAAAAAATATTGACAACAGTTCTTCCTATTAATTATATCGTTTAGGCATAATTATTCTTTTTTTTTAAATTATCCGTACAATGTAGGATTAAATTACAATTTGCTGTAGAAGGAAACTATTGATTCTTAATGATGATTTCAAGTGATTTACGATTAAAAAAATTAACAGAAATAGGATCTTCTGTTTCAAAATACATGTGTGGGTGTAGGTTATTCTAAAGGATGACCTTGTAAATTATTATAAGTAATAGAGGTAATTATTTAGTAGTTTGTATAAAAGTTTATAGCACAACTGAAAAAAAAAATTATTTGTAGAATTTTTTTCATATAATTTTACAAAATTTTATTTAACTTGTAAAAAACTTAATCATTTTTTAGTGACCATTAATTTTTTCAGTTTTTATCTTTTAGAAATTATTCGGTAAAAGTCTTTGATAAAGTTAAAGTAATTTCTAGTAACTAAAATTTGTTAAAATTACTATATCTTATATCGAAATGTACTTTTAGTTTTTATAACTAGAAATAAAATAATAAAAAAAATCAACACATAACATACATCTACAATGGAGGCAATTTAAAGGCATAACACAATTATTGTACTATACAACACATAACACATGACTAAGATGTATCTTAAAACACCTTTCAGTGTGAAATCTTTGAAAGAACTAAGATAACAAAGTTCTTATTATGTTAAAGATTTAGTTTTAAGATATAAACTGAAAAAGCTAATAGTTATAACTCAAGCAACAAAATAATTTATTTTTTTTTAATTTTTATTCTAAATATCTAATATTACTTTTAAATCAAACTAAAGTCTAAACGTATCTCATTGGATCTTGTCTATCAGTTTGTCTAATGAATTTAACTAATCTTTTTCAATATTACTTAATAAGCGTGGTTCTGTATATGCTGGGTTGGATCTTGTAGTCTATCAGATTGTTTAATGAATTTACTTAATCTTTTCTTAAGTTTGGTTATTTATATGGCTGGTTCTGACTATGTCTATAATTTATATCAAAAGTAATTTATATCAAAAGGTCTCACAAAATGGTGTGATAATAAATACATAAAACAAGATAAAATAATAATATTTGATAGTGTCAAAACTGAAACAAGATAAAATGCGTTTTCTTAACATTAATTTATTCAATAATTAAAAATTTTATAAGAGATCCAAATATATTTAAAGAAAAATTGTCAATTAGTAAATTTATATTGTCTAACAATGTCATACTATAGATAGTATAAGGATAAAATCAAAAGTAACTCTAAGAAAAGACGAATTTGCAGGATTTTAGAAAGAGAGATTTATAGTTGAATTATCCAAATTGTTTATAAAAAAAAAAATTAAATTTAGAAAGATATTATGATAAATTTATACAATGTGATGCATTAACTTATGACCAAATACATAATATAGTAATAGATACAAACATATACATATATACAAGTTTCAAATTATAAAATATGTAATATCTTAGAAAATAGCTTCAGAATAAAAACTAATCTAGAATTTAGCTTTAATGATAAATAAGATAACACCTGAATATCTTTTTAACAAAAAAGTTGTTTAAATAAACATTAGTCATTTAGTTTTTATTTTTATAATAAGAACTACCAACTATCTCTAACGAGATTCTATTTTATTCTTATAAACACTACCAACTCTCTCTCTCAAAAAGTTGTTCTTTCTCTTTTCTTTGCCTTATCTCTAAAATTTCACATTCCTTCCTTATTAAATTGGTGATTAGAGGTTATCCCTAGATTCTTAACGTTGAGTGAAACAAGAGTGTTCAATCAGATTCTTGAAACAGGGTTAGGTTGCCCGTGTTTTAGGTTTCTAGAACTCCTTCGAATATCTTTATTCTTTATGGGTATGAGAAGCTAGTTGTATGTCTTTTATAAGTGTTACTTTATTTTGAAATAGTGAATGATATGCATGATGTGTGAGATATATTTGTCAATTCGGGTAAAGGAAACTAGTTTAAATGTTTTTAATAGATGTTGTAATTATTTATTTTATTAAATATAAATTGGATGAATTTGAATTAAATTGAATGACTGTTTATGTATATTATGATGTGGTATCAATGTTTTTGAATGAAATGGTGTGTGATCGAGACATAGTATCTTCAGGAAAGGAGATACTCGTGTTGAGATTATTATGATGTGTATTGTTTGGGGATTTGATCTATCTAAGGAGGTATCCTGACTCTACTGGTATATTGGATTCACATAGATGAAGATTATCAGTTAGTGAAGAGTCGAAGAAAGTTCATATGGTCATGTTTGAGGTTGAAATATGAGTTTATCAGAATAGGACATATGGATTAACCCTGTGCATATGAGAACTATACTCGAGGTTTGGAATAGGAATTGATCAGGACATATTGTATCCAAAGTTTGAAATATAAGCTGATCGAAACAAATGGATGGTATATGACAGGTGCAAACCTCTAAGTTTAACTCAACGCATGAGTCTTCTGGAAGTAGAGAATCTAGTGTCTTTGTATGTGAGATGAATTATGAAAGTTTGATTTGTTGTTGTTTGGTTGAGATAGAAAATTAATTTATGAAAAAAAATTAAAAAAACTCTCTAACTTACCTTTATTTTTATGTGGTTTGTTTTGTTTTTAAATCTGCAATGATCGTATATTACACATGAGCAGAGGATTTGACAGGTGGTGTGACTCCTTAATAAGCTGATGGAGAAGTTTTATTTTATTTTATTTTATTTTGTGATTGTACAAAGATATTTTTAATAAATTTTATGTGGAGAAGTATATTTTGAAATATATGATGAATATATGAATATTTATATTTAGGTTTATTATAAAATTCCTATGCCGTAAAGTTCCTATTATATGGAAAATATGGGTTGTTACATTTGGTACCAGAGCAGTTCTTCCTTAGGATGACCTGTGGGTAGTGGATTTGTTGCATTTCTTTTGCGTGTAGATTTTTAAAATTTATTTTTAAAAAAATAGGAAAAATGTTGCTAGTTGGATGTTTAATCATGATCTTTGAAATTTTGATTGTATTTGGGTTAAGTTGATTATGATGAATGAGAATGAAATTAAGAAATAAAAAAATCTTGACAAAGTGGTGAGGGTGCACACTCATGACTAAATTAAGATATATTTCTATCTTAATGTTTCATGTTTAAAGTATTTTTAAAAATTATGTTTTTATTGATTAATTGTATTTGCATGTGAAAGTTTATGTTAGATATAAGTTGTAGTGTAATGACTATTTCTTTATGTTAGGTATTTGATGTAATCGATAGACACAACTTTTACGATTTTTTTTTAGTTGTTGTTTGTTATATTATAAGATTTATTGTGTGATATGCCAAGTTTAGTAGTTTAACTTCGGAGATGGAGGAAAATTATTACAGAAACTTATCTTTATTTCTTTATTAGTATGTCAATTTTTGAGGACGAAAATTTTTGTTATTGGGGAGAATGTAACATCCTCGAAAATAGCTCCAAAATAAAAAATAACCTAGAATTTAGCTTTAGAGATAAATAAGATAACACCTAGATACTTTTTTAATATTTGTTTAAATAAAAATTAGTTATTTAGTTTTTATTTTTATAATAACAACCACCAACTATCTCTAAGAAGATATTATGTTATATTCTTATAAAAAATACCAACTCTCTCTAAAAAAAAAGTTATTCTTTCCCTTTTCTTTGTCTTCTCTCTAAAATTTCACATTTCTTTCTTATGAAACTGATGATCAAATGTCATCCCTATATTCTTCACATTGAGTAAAACAAGAGTGTTCGATCTGATTCTTGAATAGAGTTAGGTTGTCTATGATTTTAGTTTTTTGGAACTCCTTTAAATATCTTTATTTTGTACAGGTATGGGTAACTAGTTATATGTCTTTTATAAATGTTAATTTATTTTGAAATAGTGAATGATATGCATGATGTGTGAGATATATTTCTGAATTCGGGTAAGGAAAGCTAGTTTAAATGTTTTTAATGGATGTTGTAATTATTTATTTTATTAAATATGAATTGGATGAATTTGAATTAAATTGAATGATGTAGTATTAATGTTTGTGAATGATATGGTGTGTAATCGAGACATGGTATCTTCAGGAAAATATTACTCCCTTATTCAGCAAGTGTAATGAGTACTTAAGTAATATAGAAAAAAAAATAAGTAAGAGTATCGTATCCACAAGGAACGGAATTTGTAACTGAGAATTGAAATTGAATCAAAGTATTATGGATCAGAACATATGTAATTAGAATATATTGAATTTGAGTGAATATTAAGACTTTAAAACAATGTAATTAACAATTAAATTGATGAAATTTAGATTAATAAAGATCTTGGGATTGAATTGCCTAAATCTCCTTCTTATACACTCTTGATCAATTATCGTTAGCGTCATCTCTTTCAATTACCATTCTGTGCAAATAAAAATCATTCAACCTGATCCCTCTAGTATTGAAATTCATAAATTAATATACCAAGCTCTGTTGCTAGTTACTTGAATATATTAATCAGCCTTAAGCACAATTCCTATAAACAGTCATTGCACTATAATTCATTCCTGAACTTATACATGAAATGAGTAATACGTTTGGTTCTAAATTCAAAAAGTGTTTTCCAGTCACAATGAGAATTCTAATATAAATCAATGAATGTTTAAAACGTAAAACAATAGCAATTGATATTGATGATATCACGTAATGTCAAGAGTGAATTCAAAGTTGAGAAATTACATTCAATCCTAAGAATAAGGAACTTAGCTACTCATGGTAGCCATATAAAATACACTAGAAAAGAAAAGAACAATGATCTCCTTTGAAGCGGCAACCGTCAAGTGAGCGATGCTTTGCTTTGACATAGTTTTGACCTTTTATAGCTTCTTTCTCCTCTTTAGGTCAACCTGCAGCCGTTATTTCGTAACATTCAATTTAGATTCTCCACTACAGCTTTCACGCTTCAAGTTAGGGCTACACTTGAATATTCTTTAAGTGAGTTTTAGCCCAAGCTGTATCCCTTGCTCAAGCCAGAAGTCACCTATGATCTTTCTCTATATTTTTCTTCTGATCCAGCTTTCTTTTTGCTCTTCGTTCTAGATTTTACCTAATCTCAACAGAATTTGCTCTTACACCACAAAAACTTAATAAATAGTAAACTGAATCATAAAAAGGATAATAACTTTAAATTCAACCAAAATTAATAACTAAATCAACTTAAAAACACATGAAATTAAACTATAAATTAAAGCTTTTCAATATGGTGTGTGATTGAGACATAGTATCTTCAAGAAAGGAGATACCCGTGTTGAGATTATTAGGATGTGCATTGTTTGGGGACTTGATCTATCTAAAGAGGTATCCTGACTCTACTGGTACATTGGATTCACATATATGAAGATTACCAGTTAGTGAAGAGTCGAAGGAGGTTTATATGGCCATGTCTGAGGTTTGAAATATGAGCTGATCGGAATAGGACATATGGATTAATCATGTGCATATGGGAATTACACCTGAGGTTTGAAATAGGAACTGATCAGGACAGACTGTATCCGAGGTTTAAAATATGAGCTGATCGAAATAGATGCATGGTATATGACAGGTTCAAACCTCTAAGTTTAACTCAAAAGATTAGGTGACTACTTAGGTTTTATTTAAAGTAGACCTCTTAAGTTGTATTGCAGATTTACGAATCGTATATTAGATATCTCAACATTTGATTTGTCAATTGTTACAGTCAAAGGTTCAATGGAGACTATAGCATGAAAATCAAATTAAGAAAAATTTTAACATTAAAGTATCTCATAGCCTATGTAAGATGTTTAGAGACGTTAGAATTGCAGGACAAAAGCCAGAATAGAATAGAGAAAATGTGTGGGACGAGTTGTTAGCACATTGGAATTCTCCAATTTATCGTAACAAATGTATTATAGCTCAAAAAATAGGGTATGTAAAATAGGTGGAAGCTTGCACACAAGTGGCTTCATCACCACACATGAGCATCTCATTCATATGGTATATATCTCTATCTAACTTATTTATCTAACTTTAAAATCTTTTATATGAAAATAATTATAATTGCAAAATGTATTATAGACACAAGAACTTAGATGGTTTGTGTTTGTTAATGAGGTATTTCACCAAACACACATCCGAAAGGATACTGGTCAATATATAGATGAAAGATATAAGAAGACACTTGTAAAGCTCCTTCACTCTCAACATTTTAAATTGTATATATTGGTTTAATAATTATTCGATCTTTTGGTAATAAGAAGAACTTGAGACTAGACTTTCACAGGCTAGATATGAGGTTGGATCATGTCCTGATGACTCAGAAGTGGTTAATGCTCTTGATCTAACACAAGACGAGATCATCAGGACTCAATGTTAGGTTTATGTGGTTGGAGGAAAAAGTAAGGAAAGATTGTATGGTGCTGGTCAAATTGCTGCAAATTACTCAATTGGAAATGATAGCCTGAAGCACCAATCATCCACCTCCACTTGCAATTCTGAGGACATCCACCTCCTTGGACAACTCCCTTCACAAAGTTTTGAGGCAAATGAGGAATTGAATCGTAAGTTTGAAGCCTTTCAATCACTCACTATAAAATTTATTCCTCTTGAAGCCCAAACTCTTGTACAAAAACAACAATCAAGTCAACACAACAACATCCACCACCATAACAAGAGCCCCCACAAGGGCACCATTGATAAAAAAAATGATCAAGAGCAAAATCATCAGAAACAAAATCCTCAACAACCAATTTCTCCTTATTATGCAGACTATTAGGATTAATATATCGACTTGCAAACAAAATATGTACATTTAAGTTTTAAACTTATTGGATAGATTTTTCTATGTATTCAGATTTAAAAACTTATTTAATATTTATATTTGAAATTAATATATTAGAAATTTGTGACTTAATTCAATTATATATTGTTTATGTGGTTTGATTGATGTTAATGTGAAAATTGAAATTTTCTAGTAGGAAAATTATATGAACACCAATAAAGATATCTGTTGGTAAGTTATCACACATATTATCTACGAATATATTCATTGATTTATTCGATATTTGTTGGTATTATTTCTCACCTAGTAATGATGACAAATATGTATGTCAATATTAGGCATCAAAATATGTCTATTTGAAAAAATAATGTTTGAATGATCCATTGGATTTTTTTTAAAAAAAAAGTATTATTATGAAAAAAATGGCATCCTCATGTTAAAATATTTTAATTTCTTAAATGCTCATAAAGTTTAATAAAAATTAAAGGCAAGTTTAGAAATCAAATGATAACTATAAAGCATATTTTTTTTACCCCACTAACACCTTTTTATTTTTTATTTTTCTCAATAGCACTCTTTATTTTATATTTTCCTCGATAATACTTTTTATTCTTTAATGTCTGAAATAACACTCTTTTGTTTTCTCTTTAGTACTCCTTCGTTGATTTTTTTACTTCACTAACACTTTATATTTTATACGGTAAAATAAAACTCTTTTATTTTTTTTTAATTTTTTTGTATAATCAGCACATTAATTATGATTATTATCTTTTTATTTTTTATTTTTTTATGTCTTTTTTATGATTTTGTGAGTGTATTTTATTATAATAATTTATTGGTTGTAATTTTGTATTAAAATTGATATTGGAAGATAAAATTATAATAAATTATAAAATTGTTATTTGAATTAAAATTTGTATTTTTTATTTGTTAAAAATATATCTAAATAACTAAGAGCAAAAATAAAATAAAATTGTTGAAGTATTCTTGTAAATAAATATTAATTAAATGGTTTAAAATTTTTAAATAAAATTTAATTTATTTGCGAATTGCTTTTAAATGTTATGTTTATTACTTAAAAATTGTTAATTATTGAAATGATGCAATACACATTAAACATAAAGAGGAAAATAATGACAATCATATATTCACTAAATAGTTTAGTTAATGGTACACGAAATACCTTTTTTTTTATATAAAATGAAACATAAATTTTATCTTTATCAAAACTCAAATTTTATCTTTATCAAAAAATCAATCACATCTTTATCAAAAATCAAATTTTATGTTGATAAAAAAATCAAATGATATCTTTAATAAAATATCAAATTTTATCTCAATCAAAAACCAAAGTCTATCTTTATCAAAAATCAAAATTTATCTTTATCAAAAATGAAATTTTATCTTTATCAAAATTTTATTTGATTTTTTCCATTGATTATTTAGATATTTTTTTAACAAACTAAAAATTCAAATTTTAATTCAAGTAACAATTTTATAATTTATTATAACTTTTTCTTCCAATATCAATTTTAATATAAAAATACAATCACAAAATTATTATAATTTATTTTAATATAATTTATTATGCCAAATTTAAATTTATTATAAAATATAAAATAAAATAATTTATCATTTTTTCCTATTATAATTAATTATTTAAAAAACCTATAAAATATTTCATTTTATTTTTTTTGTATTCTTTTTTTAAAAAAAAATAGTTTAATTATTTGTATCTTAATTTTAATAAACTAATAATCACAATTTTTAATAACTATTATAGAAAAAAAGAGTGCTATTACAGAAAACAAAAAAAATGTTATTTTAGGTATTAAAAAAATAAAGAATGCTATTACAGAAAACAAAAAAAAAAAATTATTTTAGGTATTAAAAGATAAAGAGTGCTATTAAGGAAATAAAAAATAAAGAGTGCTATTGAGAGAAATAAAAAATAAAAAAATGTTAATGAGATAAAAAAAGTCATTTAAAGCAACTTCCCATAAAATTAATTACTTCGTTTAAAAGAAAAGTTTTTTTTTTAAATTGTATTTTTAATCCTTCAATAATCAGTTTGATTATTAAAAAACAATTTAGAATGCTAATTTTCCAGTTGCAACATTGATGATGTGATAAGTTTGGACTATTAGTGTCACATAACACTGTTATTCAATATATAAAAAATTCAAGAACTTTGACCAGTAAAAGTAATTTAAAAATTAAGAATAAAAAAGTTAAAGTTTAATCCGAGTCTTTAATAGAACCAAATAGTTGTGTTTTTCAATGAGAACATTCAAAACTTTGATTAAAACATTTCAATGTTTATTAATAGCAAGATGGAAACAAAACACTGATTATGTTTGTGTGGTCTATTTACAGTACTTGTCTGACACTTACCATCTTTGCAGGGTAAACTAGCTAATTTTCTGAGTTAACCAAACTTTTGTTTCCTGTAATAGAAAAAAGATGAGTGATGCAAACATGCATGTGTGGCTTAGAGGAGTTTGATTCGCTGTAATTGCATTACCAGGAGTGACAAAAACAATTGCTGAATTCAATTATTGTCTCCCTACTGCATAAATTTTTAGGCCTTTGGCTGCTTTCCTGCTAGGAATTTTCCCATAATTGAGATTATTTTTAGCTTCTTAAAGGGTGCACACACCTGAATAATGCATGCATACCTGTTTTCCTTTTAATAATCCATAAATTTTCAAGGAAAATCTGGATTTCTGGGCCATGTGGGGTCCCAATAACACCATGTCACACACTACTTTGATGCTGAATTCCACTGCAGGACATGCACAAGGCTACACAGCCTTGTTACTGTATTACTGATACCTTGTCTCATGGGGACCAGTTGGTGGTGATCAAGGAATCTTAGAGCTTTTTGCTAGGGCATTGTGCAATAGTACTAGAGTGGAGGACATACCCTTTTATTGAGAGATGATATATCTTGAATCTGCTGACACACTAGTCCATACAAAATATTGAAAGATGAACCACATATAATAATTATGTAAAATCATACAAAACTCTACTAGAACTTCAACTACCATTGCATGGAAATGTTGATTGGTGAATGCAGGTTTTGTGCAGAGAATCAAAGCAGTGAATAGTGTTCATATTCAAGTTGAAGAGTAGCATGCAGCAAAAACTAAAAGGGGGCCAGTCAGAATAATTTTAGAAGGTACCATTATTACACTTGGCAGGTTCATTGGTTTCAAACTTTTCAGGTACAGCTGATGCTGGTGCATAACATTGACAAGAAGATAACACCAAATGAGAGTAGGTCCTGGTGTTGTTTGACTTGTTTAATAGCCAGCCAAGAGCATTTGAAGCCATTCTCCTACCCTGGTTCATGGAAACATGCTCACAAATAGTGTCTCAATGTTACTCCACCAGTAACATGATGTGTTTTTGTTCCAAAGTGCCCTCAAGCCAGAAGCATTGGATCAAATGGATTTTTTGAAATAATTTTAAATCCAGTCAATTTCATGCTAAATTCCTGTAAAGTTCATTCTAGGGAAAGGAGGATCTCTTTCATGATTCAGGAATCTACACGTCAAAAGTGGTAGTCATGTGTACACATCAAGTGTTGAAAGAAATACCAGGTCATGTTCAATTTTTTATTTAATACATATTAAATAAGACTTTTTAAAGTAAATATTTTTAGACTTTTGATTCTTTATATTTCACTTCTAATATAATAAACTTCATTGCATTTGTTGATTATAATAAAGACGACATTAAAAGTCATGTCAGGTATAATTTTCTAGTTTCTTGACAGTGTAAAATATTTTACAACAGTACATATCTATTACTCTTCTTGACAACGCAGTTAATGTAATTTTTTATGTTGTTAAGTAATTAGATATAACTTTATATATGGTTTTTAAATTCTTTATCATGAACATTATTAGTTGTATAGTGTATATGAAGTTTTTGTTTGGACATTAGTGTGAAAGAAAAGAGGGACCAAAACTTAAATTTGACCAAGCAATATTATTGGCAGAAGAAGAATATGAGTAGAAAGATTAGAATGTGTGATGTAATTGGATGATTTTGAAATAAGATGTGAGACATATTAGTCACTATACCCTGAAACCAACATCAAACCTCAACCAGAATAATGCCAACCTTACAATAATGTTATGTTCTGGCAATCCAGTGGTCCTACCTAACTAACTTCTTTTGCTCATTTACAGACTTGCACCTGCTTTAGTTTAAACTTTGGAAAATAACATTTCAGAATATAGTTTCCTTTCAAATTTGTTCATACAAAACCCTTTTTCTTGATAAAACACAATAAACTTAATTCCAATGTCAATAATTTGAAGGACTTCAGTTTTCTTAAACAAGGTCTTGAGGTTCATTGACCTAAGTTAATTAAACCAGTGAATAACTAATAAAAAATCATTTTTAGTTTAATTTTTCAGATATTAAATAATAAATATCTATCAAACTTACTGTGCATGGTAATTTTTAACCGAATAATAGTGAAGAAACTAAAATTTCAGTACATAATGCTTGCTAAAACAAAACTGCTTTTTGCTTTAAAGAAGTTGCTTGCGAAGGGAAAAGTTGTTTAGTCACTTCATAAAGACACTTTAACAAGCACAATTAAACTGGCCACAATAATATGTTATTAACATTCCAATGAAAAGAAAAAAAAAATGCAACAGATTTAAGCTTTATGAAAACTGTAAGAATATTTACAAAGATTTTCTTCTTTTCTGGTATTTGAATACCAATCAAATCACATATTCTGTTTCTTCTGGCTCTTAACTTGTCTCACTTTCGCAGTGCTGAATTAAATGGTAGCAAGGGTTGAACAAGGTGATTTTTATGATCAGATGACAAGAATCCAAAAATTAATGATAATATATATACATATACACAAATATCAACAAGTCTTCGTATTGTGATAAGAATTACACAGCTAAAGAGAACATGTATCCTATACAATCTGCTGTAAAAAATCAAAGAATGATCTTCTGTTGTGTGTTATTTTGAATCTATCATTTGAATGACGATGGAAATGTACATTACCACATAGGTACAGGTATTTAAGGAATAATGGTACACCTCCCAGTAGCGAGGAGTGCTTGAAATGATGTGTAGTAGAAAATGTGTGCTCAGAACTCTAATGGTTTCCCTGATATGAAAGGCACTTGAAGTGTTCCAAAGGGATCAAAATTGCACATCCTTGTTAAGTAGCCAAGTAGCCTTCAGGCCACAAACTTTGGTACTATTTTCAAATCAAGAATTAGCATGTGAGTCATTGCACATGCACTCAGGAACAGGATACTTGGTAACATCCCTTCCAGCTTTGATAGTCCTAAGTTCAGGCTGCCCCAATGAGTCCTGGTGCAACTCCTTGATGATTCTGTTGAACTCTTCTTCAGAGAGGGAAGAATTATGAAAATAAGGGAGCATGTGTCTCTTGTTTGGAGTTATATATTTCTTGTGCCCAGCAAATGCCCTTTGACCCTGAAAGTGAAACAGCATTTTGAGTATTTTGATTTCTATTGTATATTTTAGTTTCCTGTTTTCCAAAAAGGTATAAAACTACCAAGTTGGTTTTACTTTGTTTCCAATTCTCCTAGCTTTGTATAAGAAATGGTAAAAATAGTTTTCACCATTTCCCATCTTTCAAAACAAAGAAACAAGTGAAAATGACTTGGCATTTGTGAATAGAAGAATCACTAACAACAAAACAAGCATACCTGAATTGCATGGCCCATATTTCCTCCATGAGATGGCATGAAAACATCACTCTTCTCAGAGACTATGTAATCTATGGCAGCCATTATGGATGCCTTATTTGCAAAGGGTTGTAGTTCTCCTGGCAAGGCAAGATCTTCCTTGCTATAAAAATGAGGAAACTCTTGGATCAATGGAAGCAATGCTTCTTTTCCACCCAAAGGTTGTCCTCCAGCCCAATAAATTCTTGCATTCTTTGGTGCTCCTAGACCCTTCAGAAGCCTATAAATTGAACCAAAACATCTATCAGAAAATCCTATTACACTCAAATTTTGAAAACCAACCAAGTAGCCAAAAGTATTATTGTATTCACCTGGTAACCTCCACAGCATTCAAAGGGCACAGACCAGCCATCTTCCTTTCATGGTAAGTCATGTTTGATCTTGCAGTCAATAGCTCCGGCCGTTCTATCCTCTCATTGTTAACAATCTCGTCGAGTTCCTCACTCAGACCAGGGAGGCATCCAGTCCTCACCCACACATCCTTTTCCATTCTTAGATGAAGAGCAAGGTAAGGTCCCTTGCTCTTCATTCTCTCTGCAATCCTGTCCCCAAGTTCCTGAACTGGTCCAGCAAACCTCAGTGCATTGAAAGCAACCTGAAACACAAGATGACAACTAACTTTCATTCACAATCTTCAACCAGTTTTGTTATACAAGCGAATTTCTAAAGGGTGATTTTGGCTGGTTTCTTCTTTTTATTTCCCCCTTACAATATAAAAGGAAGAGAATTTGAATTCTAAATACCTTGCATCTAAGCTTTTGAAGATCAGAAGGAAGATCCTTGGAAAGCCTTGAATCCAAACTTCGTAAGAGTAAAACACCTTCTCTGTTGAACTGCACAGACAGCCAAGACTATAGTCAGGAAAGAGTCCATTTTCCAAACAACAATAACAACACTCGCTACTAATCAGAAAAGCTTTCCTTAACAATAATTGGTAGGGACTATTGAAGCCTATACTTACTTTCCTACAACATTGCTACTCTTATTATATTAATTTCGGTGCCATCCATATAATGACCCTCAAATGAACTATCATATCAATGGACCATCACTTTAGGAGGACTCAAAATTTGGAGAAGCTAACCCCATTAAGAATTAGAGAAAAAGAGATGAATAGAACACTTGAAGAAAACAGAAGAGGATGAGAGGACATCTCCTAACTGTCTTTCGTTTTTGGTCTTTAAAAGAAGAACAGTTTGTGGAAATAATTTTCAAAACTTTATAGATTTCGGATGAGAAATTGTTGAGTACTCTACAACTGTTTTAGAAAACAGTTTTAAAAACAAAAAGGGAGAAGAGAATCAAACAGGCCCTTACTCTTCTGAGATATCTTGAACGGATCCAACTGGGAGTGACATGAAGGGGAGGACTTCCCTCCACTGGCTTTGTCATTAGGTGCGTTGAAGGCAATGCTGAAACCACTCGAACATCATCAGCAAGAACCCTCTTGAAGTGCTCCAAATCAAATATATCACCAAACTCACTGCAATCAAACCAAACCAATGAAAAACATCACAAATAAGGAAAAACATCAAAGTATCACCACACTATCTTCTAACAAACACAAATAAGGAAAGCAATATAATTAACACTAGTTAATCAAATGTATCAGAATAAGAAAAGAAATTATTCTTTGAGCATAAACATAACTAGATATCTTGTCCAAAATTTAAAATTTTGAAGTCATGAATAAGCTAAACCCATATGGCTATGGACAAGAATAAAATGTACCTTTCATCACCCCAAATGACATTGACTTGCAATATAGGAACAACCAAAGCAGCCCCAAGAATCCTAGCAATGACAACTGCATCAACAATTTGATTCCTTTGCTGATTCAAGCCCCCAGAAACCACCACCATGAGGTACCTTCTCCTATCCTTTAGAACCCCATCAGTTGCTCTTCTGTAATCCCTGCTGAAACTCAGGCAAGGTTTGTATCCCAACCCATCTGGCTGCTGCCAGAATTCACTCTTCTCAACATCCCCATCACCTTCCACGTTCTCCAATCCCTGTGCTCTCAGCTCCACATGGGAAACCAGAGCCTTTGCCAACAAAACCTCATCTTTCATGTTATTGTCTCTCTCAACACCAAGGTTTGACTTTGAAAGTGGGGCTGAGATAATGTTCTGAGGCAGGGTTGTGGCACATGGGTAGGGAGAAAATGGGATGTTAAGGGTGAGGCCAAACTTGAGCATGCCAAGGAACCCAAAGAGAAAGAGAGTGAAAAGCCACAGTCTTGGCCTCCTGAAGATGCTGCTGGTGAAGAAGAAAAAAACCCTGTTGGTGCTCCTTGAAGACTTCTTGGGAGAGTCAAGAAGAGATTGCAGAGAAGAAGATGATATGGAATTGATGATCTGAGAAGGAACTGATATGTAGGACAACTTCTTGGCATTGTTCTTTGACTTAGCCATTGAAAATAGACGAGCTTCACAGAATGAAAGAGTGAAAGAGGGAGAGAGAGAAAGAGAGAGTTACTCCTCTTCCTTTATTGTTTTTTGTACTGAATTTTACTTCCTTCAGAAGAAGAAGAAGAACATAATGAGATATAATGAGTTTGGTTTGTTTTTAAAGAGCCTCAATGAAGTTTTCATTAAAAAGTCTTCACCTTTAGAGAGAGGAATGAAGAGAGAGAAGAGGGTCGGCGGGAACACGAAGTTGGATCAAAGTTTCAACGCCTAATCAAAGGAATGAAAACAGAGGTTTGAGGATTTGGACAAGGTTGGTTTAGTTCTGGTGGACATAGTTTTTAAAGTGGAATTTTTGGTTTAAGGTGTTGGCATTTGGCATTCATTATAAAAACACTTCCCTTCTCAAATCTCAACTTTTGATGGATATGGTGATTATGTGGCATGTTTGTTAGAGAATGACCCTTAAGCCCCCACCCATTATTCTATTCATGTTTGGTTTTTCATCCTTGCTTTGTTGAGGGTTTCAACCTTCAACAACAGCTAAAATCCATAGCTATTTAATTCTACTGTCAAGAGAATTGTCTCTACCATGTATGGTGAAGGCATAGGGGTGTCAATGTCACACAAAATACATGGATTGGGTAGCCAGAAGTTTTAGAAATCAAACATATATTAGCTCAATTATTTTATTCATGATGTGCCCAATTGGTAGAGTTTTGCTTTACTTTTTTTTACATTTTGGTTAAAATTTATTCTAATATCATAAAATTGTTTTGTTTAATTTTTGCTAAGACTTCTAGTATTTAAAATTATACTAAACATGAAATGTTAACATAATATATATATATATATATATATATATATATATATATATATATTTTGTATTTTTTTTTTATATTTATATATAAATA
>Ga0209489_101230_pt1 | contig 52269 bp, 43 predicted proteins | sample SiratrowhiteBW_FD_187527 | JGI IMG/M metagenome (GOLD analysis project Ga0209489, IMG submission 187527) | Root nodule microbial communities of legume samples collected from California, USA - Siratro white BW (SPAdes) (version 2) | ecosystem: Host-associated > Plants > Roots > Nodule | place...
AGCATTTCAGAGACATTAGTAGCTTAGGTCTATAAATAGATTCTAACTTGTATCTACAAAGGGAGATTGTGCTGGAGAATATTTCTTAAAGTTGTATTTACCAAATACAATATAAAGTGCTTACATGCCTCCCACAACCTTCATGTATCGTGACTTCAAAGTGATAGATCCCAAGCAAGATGACCCCATGGTCATAACAGTAACAATTGAAAACTTTGTTGTGATAAAGACCCTTGTTGATCAAGGGAGCTCGGTTGACATCTTATACTAGAAGATGTTCAAAAAATTGAAGATCCCGAAGATGGAGATCCTACCTTATGACGATCAGATTGTCGGGTTCTCAAGAGAGCGGGTGGATACAAGAGGGTTCATAGATCTCTACGTAAAGTTTGGAGAAGGAGGACTTCAAAGTCGCACTATTAAGATTCGTTACCTGTTGGTTGACACAAACACATCATACAATATCCTTTTAGGACGACCATCATTAAACCAACTCAGTGCAAATGTATTCACCCCCAGTTAGCTATGAAATTCCCTTCTTCTACAGGAGATGTCATTATGGTCCACGTTGATAAGAGAATAGCTAGAGAGTGTTATGTTGCCAGCCTACGATTGGAGTCGATAAGATCTGAGCCCAAAAAGCCTAGCAAGAGGGCAAAGGGGAAAGAAAAAGCGTGAAGTGTAAACGTAGCTAACCTAGACCCAAGAATAGATTCAAATACAACTTTATGACAAGGAGCATAGAACAAAGCTCAAAATTCTTTGGGAAAGGAGGAGGAAAAGATGATACGACAAGTTCTTGTCCAGAATGATAATATGTTTGTATGGACTGCCAAAAACACACCAGGGGTTGACCTTGAGGTAATATCCCATCGGTTGTCGGGGCCTGTTGCACAAAAGAAGAGAAAGCAAGGTGAAGTGAAGAGAAAGGTAATAAAAGATGAAGCTGGGAAGTTGCTCGCCACCCAATTTGTCAAAGAAGCCAAATACACCACTTGGCTTGCAAATATAGTAATGGTTAAGAAGGCTAGCGGAAAATGGCAAATGTGTACCGATTACACCAACCTCAACAAAGCGTGCCCAAAGGATACTTACCCTTTGCCGAGTATTGACAAACTAGTAGACGGCGCAATGGGGCATAAGATCCTCAGTTTTCTGGATGCCTATTCAGGCTACTACCAGATCAAGATGCATCCAAGGGACAAAGAGGATACCGCCTTCATGACAGAGGACACAAAATACTACTACGAGGTAATGCCATTCGTATTGAAAAATGTCAGAGCCACTTATCAGCGACTCATGGAGAAAGTCTTTCGTGCGTTAATTGGAAAAAGTTTATGTCGATGACATTGTCGTCAAGTCAGACTCATGCGCACAACATAAGGGCGACCTTCTTGAAGTCTTACAAGCACTACGGAAGTACAATATGAGATTGAATCCCAACAAGTGTGTGTTTTGGTGTCAAAGGCGGGACATTCTTAGGTTTCATGCTTACATACAGAGGGATAGAAGCAAACCTTAATAAGTGTCAAGCCATTGTGGAGATGAGGAGTCCAAAGAACATCAAAGAGATACAAAAGTTGTTTGGAAAATTGACCGCCATGTCTAGGTTCATCCCAAAGCTGGCTGAGAAGATTGGTCGATCATTAGATTACTCAAGAAGAAGAACAAGTTTGAATGGAGCCAAGAATGTGAGGAGTTGTTCACAGTGCTAAAACAATTCATGGCGGCTCCACTTGTGATAAAAAGTCGAGTACACGACCAAACCATAATGCTGTATCTTGCGGTTTCAGAAGAAGTCATCAACTCACTCCTCGTGTAAGAGGCTGATAAGGAGCAGAAACATGTATACTTTGTAAGTAGAACACTCCAAGACGTAAAGAAAAGATATCAAATGATTGAAAAAATTGCACTTCCACTGGTACACAGTTAGGAGAATGAAAGCCTATTTCTAGAACCACCCAATTGTGGTTAAGACTGACTGCACCTTAGAAAGGTTTTAACCAAGCCCGATCTCGCAGGCTGAATGATAAGGTGGTCGGTTGAATTGTCCAAGTTTTGAATAACTTACAAACCAAGGGGGCCTATCCGGTCTTAGAACTTAGCATAGTTCTTGGTGAAACTAAGTCCAGAATGAATAAGTATTGACTCAAAGTGGGTTCTATATGTAGATGGGTCATCGAATGCAAAGGGAGTGGTGCTGGAGTCATCCTAGAAGGGCTAACAAGACTAACCATTGAACAGTTCTTAAGGTTTGAATTCAAAACTACCAATAATCAAGTTGAATATGAGGCTATAATCGCTGGTTAGAATCTTGCCAAGGAAACGGGAGCCAAGGAGGTCAAATGTCAAAGTGATTCAAAGTTAACTGTTGGCTATTTAACTGAAGAGTTCCAAGTCAAGGACGACATGATGATGCAATATGAGTTATCAACCTGTTGTCGACCTTCAAGGTAGCCAAGGTTGAGCACATTAGAAGAGAGTAGAATGCAAGAGTCGACTTGCTCTCCAAGCTAGCAAGCACTAAGAACAAGAACTATTACCACTCAGTGATACAAATGACGGTCCCCACACCAAGTATAGCCCTAGTGAATAAGTCATGACCGTGGAGGTAGGTAAAGAATCCTGGATGACCCCAATAATCGAGTTCCTGAAAGATGGAGTATGTGAGGAAGCCGAGAAGGCAACTATGAAGTGCAAGTGCACAAGGTCACCATGATTGGGGAAGAATTATATAGAAGAAGCTTCTCAAGACCGTTGCTCAAATGTGTTGACAAGGCTCAGGCCAAATACATAATGGCTGAGTTACATAACGAAATTTGTGGTCTCCACTCTGGAGGCCATAGAATGGCAACAAGAGCTTTGAAAGATGGTTACTACTGGCCAAGCACAGAGAACGACTCTGCAGAATATGTCAAGAAGTGTCATAAGTGTAAAGAATTTGGCAATGTCTTAACAACCAAGCTTGAAGTACATCACATGAGTGCTCCTTGGCCATTTGCTCAATGGGGAATGGATATCATTGGCCCATTCAATCTCGGGAAGGGGCAATGTAAGTATCTCTTAGTCGTAGTTGATTATTTCACCAAATGGATAGAGGTCGAGCCCTTGGCCTCTATCATGACTAACAAAGTTCAAGCATTTGTGTGGAAGAGTATAGTCTGCAAGTTTGGATTGCCAAATAAGATAATCTCGGACAATGGGAGACAATTCATTGATGCAGGACTTCAAGATTTTTACAAAGGTCTCTACACTCATTCTATCACTACTTTTGTGCAACATCTACAAACTAATAGACAGGTCGAGGCTACAAACAAACTAATTTTGCATGAATTATTTTGAAAGAAAAGGTTGGGTACAACTAAAGGAAGGTGGATAGAGAAGCTCTTAGAAGTTTTGTGGGCTTATAGGTGCACACCTTAATCATCAAATAAAGAGACTCCCTTTAACTTAACTTATGGCAAAGATGCTATGCTACCAGTTGAATTAGGAGAACCAAGTTTGCGTCAAGAAGTATTCAATCCATAACTCAACCATGAAAGCCTAACAACCAGCTTAAACTTGATTTGTGAGCTAAGAGATAAAGCCAAAGTTCAAGAAGAAGCAAGCAAAAGAAGAGCGGAAAGGAAATACAACTCAAAGATGGTGCCGAGAAGTTTTCATGTTGGAGACTTAGTGTGGAGATTGAGAAGTGAAGCACGACAAGGAGAAGGCAAATTTTCAGCCAAGTAGGAAGAACCCTTCAGAGTTTGCCAATCAGTAGGAAATGGAGCATATCGACTAGAGCACCTATCCGGGAAGGCGATACCGAGGACTTGGAACACGTCTCATCTCAAGTTTTATTTCAGTTAGATTGTTTTAAAAAAATTTAGGTACTCAGAGCACTCTTTCCTTACTCAATCTTTTTTCCCTAAGGAGGGTTTTGGCTAAGAAGGTTTTAATGAGGCTCCAATGAAATGAGACTATTTAGTTATGAAGACTTAATTAAAACTCAATCCCATGATTGATATAAAGGCCAAGTACAACCTTAGTCCACACTTAATAAAACCCAATCACAATGAAAACATTTTAGGCTGAGTTCAAGAGGGGGGGTGAATTGAACTTAGAAAGATTTTAAACAATTCAGACCTTTTGAAAATAGTTTTCGCAATTTGAAAAACTTTAATGAATCTTGGTGCTAAAGATATAGGGTGCAGTAAAGAAATAAATTGATTTAAAGAACGAATGAATGAATTTGTTATATAGACAGATATAAGTACACAACAGATTCTCAATCACACAGAATTGCAATTTCACAGCAGCACTTTAATCAGATCAAATTTACACAATTCCAATAACAATATTACACTCAGATCAGGATCACACACAAATCCAAAATTGAATGAGAGCAGAGAGGAACAGAATTACAAAATACTAATTTAAAACTTCTAACACAGTACTACACTGATTTCAATCAATATTAATAAATCTGACAAAGTTTCCTAACACCAGTAATTAATGCAGAATTGAAAATTATTCAGAATGCAGATTCAATTATTCAATTATACCAAGAACACAGAACAAGAATATACATTCTGCAGTATTACACCAATTCTACCAAGGTTCCAATTCTTTGTCAAATCACAAATTCAGAATCTTGTATGTATAACTGATTTAGAAAATAACCAATCTGATAGGCAAAATTTCTTTGATGGCTATAGCAGATTTATCAGAAACTAATACAGAATTCAAGTTACGATGCTCACATCAATATTCCACAGAGGACTTAAGCCAGTTTTATCAAGATTACCAGAAATTAATTCAATCTTTCAATTTAATTCAATATGCAGTGCAAGAACAAATCAAGATTATCAGAGAAAGGTTTTAGAAGAAGAGACACAATCAATTTTATATTGGTTCACCACAAAGGGCTACGTCCAGTCTTCTCTGCACCACTTGCAAAGAAAGTTCCACTAACTCAATTAATTGTTCACATACAATTAATCAACCAATTCCTACTCCTCGTAGAAATCAAGAACCTTGCTAAATTGATCAACTGCTCCCCGCAGCTTCCAATAAATTTCAGCAGAAACACCAAGCTAATTCCTATAGCCCAAACCGGTCAATTTCTACTCCCCGTAGAAATCAAGAACCCTGCTAAATTGATCAACTGCTCCCCGCAGCTCCCAATCAATTTCAGCAGAAACACCAGGCTAATTCCTATAGCCCACACTAGTACAATCGTTCAATGATTATTGCAGAATTACAATGAATACAGCACAAATCTTGATTCAAACAGGATCAAGAAAGGTTGAGAAAACTCCTTGATTGGCGCAGAAAGAAAGGCCTGTACACAGTCTTGAAGAAACCCAGTATCACACCTTAGTCAGAATTGATTCTTCAAGTAAAAGTCCTCTTTCGAAAATGATTATTATGAAAACAACAAATCTCTCACAATAGTTCTCACAAATGAATTTCAAAAGATTGTGTTTTTCAAAAATGTATCTCTCTTCTTTCTTTTCTCTGTTCTCTCTTTCTTTTTCTTATTTTTCGCACTTGAAAAGCCCACTGTATTATAAAAGAAGAGCTCAAACCAGATTTTCAGAAAAATAGTTAATTCAGTTAAGCTCAGGCACGAATAAATTGATTTGGCTTAACCTGAAATCAGTTTGTAATAGTTCAGTACTTTACTTTCCAAAACTGTTATTTCAGTTAAGCTCAGGCACGAATAAATTGATTCGGCTTAACCTGAAATCAGTTTATAATAGTTAAGTACTTTATTTTCCAAAACTGTTTTTAACTAAAGTTAAACCTTTTTATGGTTTGATTTAAAATCATTTAGACCATGTGCTAATGAATTTCTTCTTAGATGTGCATAGGTTCTCTTTCACAGCCAATCATACTCACTCACACTAAGACAAGACCTAGAACACACTTCCACTTGCTTGCTTTGGCTTGCTGGACATGTCTTGCATGGCTTCATCAAATCCTTAAGTATTGTGAGAATACTAACACACAAGACTGGTAAAGAGGCCGAGTACAACCTTGGTCCTCACCTCATAAAACCCAATCACACGATTGGTACAAAGGCCAAGAACAACCTCGATCCTCACATTATAAAACCCAATCCCATGATTGGTATAGGGGATGAGTACAACCTTGGTCCTCACTTCATAAAACTCAATCCCATAATTGGTGCAAAGGACGAGTACAACCTCGGTCCACACTTCATAAAACCCAATAACATGATTGGTGCATAGGCCGAGTACAACCTTGATCCTTACTTCAGAAAACCCTATCACATGATTGGTACAGAGGCCGAGTACAACCTTGGACCTCACTTTGCAAAACCCAATCTCATGATTGGTACAAAGGTCGAGTACAACCTCACCTCGTAAAACTCAATCCCATGATTGGTACAAAGGCTAAGTGCAACCTCAGCCCCCACTTCGCAAAAACTATTCTCATGATTGGTAAAAGGCTGAGCACAACCTCGACTCCCATTCTCATGCGAAGGTCGAATATCGTGTTGGTTATCGTTCTATTAGGGCGCGAAATTTAAAATACAATATCGGCCATCAAAACGAAGAAAGCAAAAAAGACAAGTGTCAACACTAATTTGAAAAGTGACAGAATGAGAGACAACTCGACCAAAGCAAACACGTAAAAGAGAGTGCATGGAAAAGAAAATCAACTCGGCAAATACTTGGGCAAATCAACAAGTCCATTAAACACAAGGAAAGTTATAAAACATCGTTTTTACATTAAAGGAGGTCAGATAACAACAAAAGTTTGACCCCTGTCAACATCCAATTTCGTTTGGCTGAAAATAATTGTTTCTAATCATTGTTGGAAAAAGAAATTCTTTTTAAAAAAATTAATCATTTAACTTCTAGTTAGATTTTTATTGTTTTTGTTATTTTTTTTTGTTTTCAAAAGAATATAAAAAAAATTTATCGTCTTCTTCTTTTCATTTTAAAATAAAACAAAAAATATGATTTGGGTTTTTATTCTTTACATCATAAAAAAAAAATAGATTGAAGTTTTTATTCACTTTATTTTCATGTTATTTAAAGAAAAAGTTTAATAAAGAATAATATGCAAAAGTGTACGTGACAAGTTGCCTTTGGCAAGCAAGAGAAAGAAAGTGCTATTAAAATGGCAACATTTAATATCTTTTAGCATAATCCACAGCCAAAGCTTTTTAGAGGCTTAATGGGAAGAAATTTATTAAAAAAGAATGATATATTAAAAAAGAAAAAAGGACTAAGCGTAAACTTGAACTGAAAAGAGGCAATGATCTTCATGAAATTCTTTGTGGGCCCCTCCTACCACATCTTTTACATATAATCTTCAAAATCTCCACTATCTCTACTACTATACTCCACAACCCTACTCACTAGCCCACAAACCAAATAGAAAAGTTGTTTTGATCTCTGTAGACTCGTTCATGATCCCTGTACACTCTGCTCCTGGTGCTACGGTGCTTCCATCTCCACTGCCTTCCTCAGCAGCAGGAGGATTACCACTTCCTAACAAGAAATTCTTTGTTCCTTCTGCAACACTCCTCTCTTTGTAGCTAACCTTTCCCTACGAGGATACTCCATCCCCGAAAATTCCAGGTCGAGTCAAACCTCCAACTGTTGCTCATTTTATTTAAAAAGAGGATTCACAGGACACAGTGGGGGCACAACAACATCGTTCTACTCACCCTTTGATCCCCTTTCAAATCTATAACTATAACATTTGTAGGTAGCACAAGCGGAAACTTTTAACACGTGTCGCTGTATTATAAATTTATAAAAAAATAAAAAACTTATTTACCAATAAAGGAAACCAAAACACGTGTCAAAGGAAGACAATGAAATCGTGGAAGCACAAATCTGTGACATCTGGCAAGCGCCAAGGTGTCCATTTTTGCATTCAAAAAGCACTAAGGTGTCCATTTTTGCATTCAAAAAGCACCAAGGTGTCCATTTTTGCATTCAAATTTCAAATTTCAAATTTCAAATGTCATCATCAAAACGCCCGCCTCTATCTTGGTCTATAAATACATCATTCTGTGGATGACCAAAACATAAACCATAAATTCGACACGCTGGCCTCTATCTTTGTCTCACAAGTTTACCTCTTATGTTGTTGATGAGCATCATTTTTGGTCCATCATGTTGGTTACGGTTTGCGATTCTTATATCTTCTCCAGTAACTAACTCCAGCTCGAAGTTCTCTTACAAATGCAAAGTATTATTCAAATCCTACTGCTCGTCCCAGATATTTGTTAACATTTATTATGTCGATTAATTTTGTCTATATTGTTACAGGTTTGTAGTTGTTGAAACTAGGAACTTCCAGTACGACTCAGAGGATGTTCTACCAAGTGTGCTTTAACCCACCTCGTGATGGTGTAACGAAGGGAAAGCAACAAACTTGTGGAAAAGTCTGGAAGATTGATATATGTTTGTTATATAGATTTGTTTTATGTTTCTTTGTATTTGTTAAATGTGGTTATTTGAAGCGAAATGCAAAGTATTCTTCCAATCCTACTGCTCGTCCTAGATATTTGTTAATTTTGTGTATATTGTTGCAAGTTTGTACTTATCCAGTACGAGTCTGAGGATGTTCTGCCAGTGTGCTTTAACCCACCTCGCGACAAATATATAACGAAGGGAAAGCAACAAACTTGCGGAAAAGTCTGGAAGTGTCAACAAGTTTCAAGTGGAAGATTGATATATGTTTGTTATATAGATTTGTTTTATGTTTCTTTGTATTTGTTAAATTTTTCTATTTGAAGCAAAATAAGTATTCTTCCAATCCTACTGCATCACACTTTCAATGCACAACTTGGTAACTCATTCCTTAGCCTTAACAAATACGTCGCCAAGAACTTGAATGCATTCCAACACGTCAGCCAACCATAAATTGTGACTTCTAAACAACTGCGTCACACTTTCAATGCCCCCAAACAACTTGGTAACTCGTCCCTTAGCCTTAACAAACACGTCCCCAAGAACTTGAATGCATTCCAACACGTCGCCCAACCATAAATTGTGACTTCTAAACAACTGCGTCACACTTTCAATGCACCCAAGAAACTTGGTAACTCATCCCTTAGCCTTAACAAACACGTCGCCAAGAACTTAAATGCATTCCAAAACGTCGGCCAACCATGAATTACGACATTTAAACAAGTGAACTTCAAAACATAAATTCCATATCGAACAGTTTGTTGACAACCAAATTAACAAAGTTACAATTATTTATGCATGTCAAAAATAGAAATATCAATACTAGGGTGATGATGTTTGAATTGACGAAGGGCCCTCTGAAATCCGTCTTCAAACACCTCTTTGCCTATGTTACTGAATTCTCCAAGTTCGGGTATAAGTTCTGCTTCCCTTTTTCCCTTCGCTGTTTTGACCAAACATAGTTCATCCTCTGCATTTTTAGCTCTTACTTCAGCAGCATCAGCCAATACCTTGAATGCCCTGGCCTCTTCCTTCGCAATTGTGGCCACTTCCTTTGAGGTTTTGGCTTCTTCCTTCACAGATTCCACCTCTTTCTTCGCAACATTAAGCATTTGCTCAACAGATTGGGCTCTTTTGTTGGTGGCTTGCAATTCAGCCTCAACCTCTTTCAACTTTTCTTCGACAGCCTTCAATTTGTCGCATTCATGCTTTTGTAATCTTTGTAATTCAGCCCTATATTGACCGTCAATGTCTTCAATTTTTTCGTTAACTAGGTCAGACATATCCTTGTGCCTCTTCAATTGCTTACGCAAACACGTTATTTCCACATCTTCCATATCCATTCTGTTTGAAACATCTTGCTTCTTCTGTTGTAGTACTTCAACTTCATTCTCCAACGACCGTATTTCACTGTTCCAATCCATGAGTCTCGTCGACAATGCAATTGTATGGCCCAAAATGGCAAAAATAGATTTTAACATGCCATGATTTCCCACATAATCTAGCATCTCTTTATCCAAATTAGATGGAAAGTTCGAACTACCCAATGTCGACCTCACCAACTCTCTATCCATGTTAATTTGCCAGAGTGAATTGTCCTTGACTTTGCAGATCCCTACGTGGTCTACTCGGCAGAGAGGTCCTTTGCCAAAGTAGAATAGTCCTGCCAGATTAGGCAACTTTATTTCCTCCACTGGAGGCCTGAAACTGTCCAAAGATTGGTGAGAAGGGGCTTTGTTTAGCACAGAGTTGTTGTGAGTGGCTGAGGAAGATAGAGCAATTGCAGATACTTGAAGTTGAGTCTGGGTTTGCATTTTGGAAGTTATCTTTGGGAGAGAACTGTTGTGCTCAATTTGAATTTCTTCTACTGAGCTTGACTTCCCTATATTTGGAGTGGTTGAGGAAGATAGATCAACTACAAATGCTTGAGGTTGAGCATTATTCTGCATCATATTTGAGTGGTCTGGTGGGCATGAGTTTCCCCTCTCTGAGTCCTCTAGCAGTTTTGATATGTCGTCCTCCTCATCAACAAAAGGCACTATGGGTTGAGGATTGTTCTGCTGCATAGTGGTGTCCTGTGGTTGCCATGCGTTGTCACTGTTTGAGCCTGAGTCCTCTAACAGTTTTGATATGTCGTCCTCCTCATAGACAAAAGGAACTATGGGTTGAGGATTGTTCTGCTGCATAGTGGTGTCCTGTGGTTGCCATGCGTTGTCACTGTTTGAGCATGAGTCCTCTAGCAGTTTTGATATGTCATCATCATCAGCATTTTCCTGTTGTTCTTCATTGGGGACGACACACAGAGTTGCAACACGGAGGACGTTAGGATTCCAATAACCCATCACTTCTGCAAAAACAAAAAGTTAACGCTTAAATTATGACAAACATTACAAAACTTACAACACCAGACTGTTACTCACCTTTCAAGTACTTATCAGGTTCCTTCGCGTCAATTGAAACCATTAGGTCTTTGGTGGGTAAGGGTTTGCCGTACGAAATCTTGAAATCAATTAGAAATTGTATGTCGAGCTTTTCCTGTGCCATTACTTGATTGGCCGTCCGAGATTTGAACTTCGTCGGTATGACCCAATAAAGAGGAAACCTTGGGGCATAGTTCTCATCGAACAGTATGCGCCTTGAGAGATCAGTTTTTCTAGCTTTTACTTTAAAGAAAGCATCCTTGAATGCATTAAAAGAATTTTTGTACAGGGAAAATAATTTCAGTCGCGAACTAGCAGGGGACAAAGAAATCCACCCAATGGACTCACCGTATTTCATTTGATAAAAAAACATGAACTTATTTTTAGTCGGCTCTATACTGAAATATTTACAAACGATTTGGAACGCCTGCAAAAACCCCGATGTGTTTGGAGCAAGTTGACTAGGGGCGGTCTGCATTTCAATCAACATCTCGCATTCAAAAGAAGAAAGAGGAAATTGAATACTAAATTGTGTAACCATATACTTATAAAAAAATGTATAGTCATCCCCATCTAGGGTAGGGGACATGTACACTCTCTCGAAATGTTTAGCTCCGCTGAGGCCTATGAAAGGAAAGACTTCGCAAGGGCGAATATGGAACTTCTTCGACGCCTCTCTCAAATACATATTTGTACACCTAGACTTATACTAGTCAACCTCCCTGCTTACCCAAACGTAATCTGGGTCTGTAGGAGGAGGGTATTTCAGTTTTTTATAGGGGTTCTTCCACGGTGCCTCATCCCAATAGTGATGTTGATGCTTATGCTTTAAGGGTTTTCTTTGAATGGGATAGGAAATGGAGTTACGCTGTATGAGTTGCATAGCACTACCCACAGAATCAGAAACTGAAATAAAAGACATGGAAGTAAGATCGGAGTTACCAATTGACCAATTGTAACAAAATTGCAGGCAAGTAGGATAGCACGACACGATCGGAGATCCGCGGAAGTCTGCTTTCTTTGAACAGAGCGAGTATACCTTAGAAAGCAAAACTCGAAACGCAGCGTCTTCAGTCAAAAATATGGTCTACTAGGGCCACGTCATTCTTTGTGAACAAATTAAGACATGCCACGTTAATCACTTACATCCTGTCATTTTAGTTTGCCAGAGAATTTGATTCACCTACCATCGTTGTGTCTTGGTAAATGAGAGGTCAGAATTATGATTATACAGGAAAACCCCTCATTAATGTTCTCGCAAATTGATAAAACCCCTCATTAATGCACTGACAACTTGAATGCATTTGAACATTGACATACGACATATACACATGTCGGCCAACCCTCACTTCGAATGCATTGAAACAGCAGTTACGAATCATAAATACCTTGCCATTAGTTGTAATGCATGAGAACACGTCGGCCAAGCCACACTTTGAATGCATTGAAACACAAGTTACGAATTATAAACACATCGTCGTTAGTTTAATGCATGAGAACACGTCGGCCAACATTGAGATACCACATATAAACATGTCGGAAAGTGTTGGAATGCATGAGACACCAGTTACAAATTATAAACACTTCGGCTCGGTGATAGTTGTAATGCATTGGAACACGTCGGCCAACATTGACGTAGCAAATGTAAACACGTCGGCAAGTGTTGTAATGGATTCAAACACGTCGGCCAACATTCACATACCACGTATAAACACGTCGCCGAAGTCTCACTCGGAATGCTTTGAAACAACGATTACGAATTATAAACACCTCAGCGATAGTTGTAATGCATTGGAACACGTCGGCCAACATTGACGTAGTAAATGTAAACACGTCGACAAGTATTTTAATACATTCAAACACGTCGACGAACATTGAGATACCACATATAAACACGTCGGGAAGTGTTGGAATGCATGAGACATCAGTTACGAATTATAAACACTTCAGTGATAGTTGTAATGCATTGGAACACGTCGGCCAAGCCTCACTTGGAATGCATTGAAACACCAGTTACGAATTATAAACACCTCGGCGATAGTTGTAATACATTGGAACACGTCGACAAACATTGACGTAGCAAATGTAAACATGTCGGCAAGTGTTGTAATGGATTCACAGACATCGGCCAACATTCACATACCACGTACAAAGACATCGCTGAAGTGTCACTTGGAATGCATTGAAACACCGGTTACAAATTATAAACACCTCGGCGATAGTTGTAACGCATTGGAACACGTCGGCCAACATTGATGTAGCAAATGTAAACACGTCGGCAAGTGTTGTACTGGATTCAAAGACGTCGGCCAAGCCTCATTTAGGAGTTATAAACACCTACGGTAGACTTTGAATACATTGAAGCACCAGTTACGAATTATAAAAACATCGGCAAGTGTTTTAATTGATTCAAACACATCGGCCAACATTCAGATACCAAATATAAACACATCGACAAGTGTTGGAATGCATGAGAATACGTCGGCGAAGCCTCACTTGGAAAACATTGAAGCACCAGTTACGAATTTTAAACACGTCGGCGATAGTTCTAATGCATTGGAACACGTCTGCCAAGCCTTACTTGGAATGCATTGAAACACCAGTTACGAATTATAAACACGTCGGCAAGTGTTCTAGTGGATTCAAACACATCGACCAACAGTGAGATACCACACATAAACACGTCGGGAAGTGTTGGAATGCATGAGACACCAGTTACAAATTATAAACACTTCGGCGATAGTTGTAATGCATTGGAACACGTCTGCCAAGCCTCACTTGGAATGCATTGAAACACCTGTTACGAATTATAAACATATTGGCAAGTGTTCTAATGGATTCACACACGTGGACCAACATTGAGATACCACATATAAACACGTCGGGAAGTGTTGAAATGCATGAGACACCAGTTACAAATTATAAACACTTCGGCGATAGTTGTAATGCATTGGAACACGTCGCCGAAGCCTTACTTAGAATGCATTGAAACACCAGTTACGAATTATAAACACCTTGGCGATAGTTGTAATGCATTGGAACACGTCGGCCAACATTGACGTAGCAAATGTAAACACGTCGGCAAGTGTTGTAATGGATTCAAAGACATCGGCCAACATTCACATACCACGTATAAACACGTCATCGAAGCCTCACTTGGAATGCATTGAAACACCGGTTATAAATTATAAACACCTCGGCGATAGTTGTAATGCATTGGAACACGTCGGCCAACATTGACGTAGCAAATTTAAACACGTCGGTAAGTGTTGTAATGGATTCAAAGACATCGGCCAACATTCACATACCACGTATAAACACGTCATCGAAGCCTCACTTGGAATGCATTGAAACACCGGTTATAAATTATAAACACCTCGGCGATAGTTGTAATGCATTGGAACACGTCGGCCAACATTGACGTAGCAAATTTAAACACGTCGGTAAGTGTTGTAATGGATTCAAAGACATCGGCCAACATTCACATACCACGTATAAACACGTCGCCGAAGCCTCACTTGGAATGCATTGAAACACCGGTTACAAGTTATAAACACCTCGACGATAGTTGTAATGCATTGGAACATGTCGGCCAACATTGATGTAGCAAATGTAAACATGTCAGCAAGTGTTGTAGTGGATTCAAAGACGTCGGCCAAGCCTCATTTAAGAGTTATAAACACCTACGGTAGGCTTTGAATACATTGAAGCACCAGTTACGAATTATAAAGACGTCGGCAATTGTTTTAATGGATTCAAACACGTCAGCCAACATTCAGATACCAAATATAAACACATCAGCAAGTGTTGGAATGCATGAGAATACGTCGCCGAAGCCTCACTTGGAAAACATTGAAGCAAGAGTTACGAATTTTAAACACGTCGGCGATAGTTCTAATGCATTGGAACACGTCTGCCAAGCCTCACTTGGAATGCATTGAAACACCAGTTACGAATTATAAACACCTCGGCGATAGTTGTAATGCATTGAAACACGTCGGGCAACATTGACGTAGCAAATGTAAACACGTCGGCAAGTGTTGTAATGGATTCAAAGACATCGGCCAACATTCGCATACCACGTATAAACACGTCGCCCAAGCCTCACTTGGAAGGCATTGAAACACCGGTTACAAATTATAAACACCTCGGCGATAGTTGTAATGCATTGGAACATGTCAGCCAAGATTGACGTAGCAAATGTAAACACGTCGGCAAGTGTTGTAATGGATTCAAAGACATCGACCAACATTCACATACCATGTAAAAACATGTCACCAAAGCCTCCCTTGGAATGCATTGAAACAACGGTTACAAGTTATGAACACCTTGGCGATAGTTGTAATGCATTGGAACACTTCGGGCAACATTGATGTAGCAAATGTAAAACCGTCAGCAAATGTAAACACGTCAGCAAGTGTTCTAGTGGATTCAAAGAAGTCGGCCAAGCCTCATTTAGGAGTTATAAACACCTACGGTAGACTTTGAATACATTGAAGCACCACTTACGAATTATAAACACGTCGGCAAGTGTTTTAATGGATTCAAACACGTCGGCCAACATTCAGATACCAAATATAAACATATTGGAGTGTGTTAGAATGCATGAGAATACGTCGGCGAAGCCTCACTTGGAAAACATTGAAGCACGAGTTACAAATTTTAAACACGTCGGCGATAGTTCTAATGCATTGGAACACGTCTGCCAAGCCTCACTTGGAATGTATTGAAACACCGGTTACGAATTATAAACACGTCGGCAAGTGTTCTAATGGATTCAAACACATCGACCAACAGTGAGATACCACATATAAACACGTCGGGAAGTGTTGGAATGCATGAGACACCAGTTACAAATTATAAATACTTCGGCGATAGTTGTAATGTATTGGAACACGTCGCCGAAGCCTCACTTGGAATGTATTGAAACACCAGTTACGAATTATAAACACCTCGGCGGTAGTTGTAATGCATTGGAACATGTCGGCCAACATTGACGTAGCAAATGTAAACACGTCGGCAAGTGTTGTAATGGATTCAAACACGTCGGCCAACATTCACATACCACGTATAAACACATCGCCGAAGCCTCACTTGGAATGCATTGAAACACCAGTTACGAATTATAAACACGTCGACAAGTGTTCTAATGGATTCAAACACGTCGACCAACATTAAGATACCACATATAAACACGTTGGGAAGTGTTGGAATGCATGAGACACCAGTTACAAATTATAAACACTTCGGCGATAGTTGTAATACATTGCAACACGTTGCCGAAGCCTCACTTGGAATGCATTGAAACACCAGTTACGACTTATAAACACCTCGGCGATAGTTGTAATGCATTGGAACACGTCGGCCAACATTGACGTAGCAAATGTAAACACGTCGACAAGTGTTGTAATGGATTCAAAGACATCGGCCAACATTCACATACCAGGTATAAACATGTCGCCGAAGCCTCACTTGGAATGCATTGAAACACCGGTTACAAATTATAAACACCTCGGCGATAGTTGTAATGCATTGGAACACGTCGGCCAACATTGATGTAGCAAATGTAAACACGTCAGCAAGTGTTGTAATGGATTCAAAGACGTCGGCCATGCCTCATTTAGGAGTTATAAACACTTACGGTAGACTTTGAATACCTTGAAGCACCAGTTACGAATTATAAACACGTCGGCAAGTGTTTTAATGGATTCAAACACGTCGGCCAACATTCAGATACCAAATATAAACACATCGGCAAGTGTTGGAATGCATGAGAATACGTCGACGAAGCCTCACTTGAAAAACATTGAAGCACGAGTTACGAATTTTAAACACGTCGGCGATAGTTCTAATGCATTGGAACACGTCTGCCAAGCCTTACTTGGAATGCATTGAAACACCAGTTACGCATTATAAACACGTCGGCAAGTGTTCTAATGGATTCAAACACATCGACCAACAGTGAGATACCACACATAAACACGTCGGGAAATGTTGGAATGCATGAGACACCAGTTACAAATTATAAACACTTCGGCGATAGTTGTAATGCATTGGAACACGTCTGCCAAGCCTCACTTGGAATGCATTGAAACACCAGTTACGAATTATAAACACATCGGCAAGTGTTTTAGTGGATTCAAACACGTCGACCAACATTGAGATACCACATATAAACACGTCGGGAAGTGTTGGAATGCATGAGACACCTGTTACAAATTATAAACACTTCGGCGATAGTTGTAATGCATTGGAACACATCGCCGAAGCCTCACTTGGAATGCATTGAAACACCAGTTACGAATTATAAACACCTCGGCGATAGTTGTAATGCATTGGAACACGTCGCCCAACATTGACGTAGCAAATGTAAACAAGTCGGCAAGTGTTGTAATGGATTCAAACACATCGGCCAACATTCACATACCACATATAAACATGTTGGCAATTGTTGGAATGCATGAGAAGACATTGGCAAAGCCTCACTTGGAATGCATTGAAACAACAGTTACGAATTATAAACACATGGGCCAAGATTGACGTACCACATACAAAAGGCGTCGCCCTATCCTCACGTAACACTAACCGATACATTTTAAATACAATTAAATAGCTTTGCCAAGCATTAGTTAGCACTTATAAAGACCTCGTCAATAGTTTGAATGCGTTCAAAGACCTGGGCTAAACTTCAATTAACAATTATAATCACGTCGACGAATTTGTGAATGCACTTAAATACGTCGGCCATTCCTCAGTTAGCCGTTATGAACAACTCGGCTAGTGTTCCAATGCATTTGAAGACATCTGCTATCATTCACTTATTCTTTGTAAATAACTATCGATTCCTGTCATGTTTGTTGTTGTATTATTAAGTGATTAAATTAAGCATAATTTACAAATAATCTTAGCAACAGACGTTTCAATCACAAAGCATCTAATCATTGCATCTGACGTATGTGACAACTGTTAACATTTTCAACACGTATTCAAATTTCAGATTTGAAAATTCAAATACAGACTTTATGTTTGTGGGGTAGTACAAGTGGAAACAGTGGCCACATGACTCTCTGCCATTATTTACGTACAAATTCAGCAACAGACATGTTAATCACAAACTATGAAATTGTGGAAGCTTACGTTCGTGACGAGTGGTAATTTGTAAACCACGTACTCAAATTTCAAATTTAAAAAGTGACACTGTGTCTTTGTCAGAAATGTCTATAAAATCGTCATTTGGTATAATAGCAAACGACATGATTTTGGTAAAGTTTTTCTCATGATGTTGCGTTTGTGGGAGTCGTACTATTTCAGCCTTGCGATTCTTATATCTTCTCCACCAATGTTTCCTTTGATTTTCTGTTCCTTGTGCTGTTCCTCTTACGGATTGCAGGATTTTGCGGTCTGTGTGGTATTCCTTTTAGCCATTCCTATTTTAAGTTCTGCAAATTTCTGTAAATTTCTTCCTTTTATCAACTAACCAAACCTCAGCACCAATTTGTTTCCAATTCACTCTCCATATTTCTTTCATTTATCAGCTAACCAAACATCAACACCAATTTTTTTTTCCAATTCACTCTCCATATTTCTTCCATATATCAACTAACCAAACCTCAGCACCAATTTTTTTCTAATTTACTCTCCATCTACCACTGTAATAAAGCTCAAGCAGCAGTCGATTTCATATTAGCGGCACTAAGAGAAATTTCCAGATGCGGATTTCAAGAACTTATTATGTAACAAACCAAAAACACTTGGTTGCCTAAATTGTTAAAGGCAAATGTTCATTTATTTTCCAATTCATTCTCCATCTACAATTCTTATCAAGGTCAAGTAACAGTGTATTTGATATTTGCATTAGGAAAAGAAAATTAATGTTCCACATTTCAAGCAGTGAATGTATTTGCCATTGTGATATGTTGTCTGGCTAAATTTTTTTTGTCAAATTTTTATTTGCAAGTTCATAAGCAATTTCCTATAAATACTATTTGAATAAATTGAAAAATGTCATGCCATAGTTTCAAAGCATTCGAAGACGTCGGCCATAGTTTGAAAACAATATAACATTTCTTTCTATAGTTTTAATTCATTCAAACAACTCGTGCAATCCCCACTTAGCACTAATAAACACCTCGGAGAGATTTTGAATTCTTTCGAACACGTCGGCCAATCATCAATTAGCATTAATAAATAAATCTGCCAGAGTTTGAATGTATTAAAGGATGTCTTCAAAGCTTCACTTATCACTTATAAAAACATCGGGTATAGTTTGAATAATACAAGTACGTCGGCCAAGCTTCACTTATTAAACAACAAAATTAGCACATATTATTAAACCTATATAGACAGATTAAGATATTTTGTAAGGGATGCTAGTTTGATTATTTTTCATAAATATTGCAATTATTTGTTTATTAATGAATTGGATGAATTTTTATATATTGTATGATATAGTATTAATGTTTGTGAATGATGTGGTGTGTGATCGAGACATAGTATCTTCAGGAAAAGAGATACCCGTGTTGAGATTATTAGGATGTGCATTGTTTGGGGATTCCAAGGAGGTATCCTGACTCTACTGGTACATTGGATTCACATGGATGAAGATTACCAGTTGGTGAAGAGTCGAAGGAGGTTTATATGGTCCTGTCCAAGGTTTGAAATATGAGCCCAATCGGAATAGACTGTTCTGAGGTTTGAAATATGAGCCCGATCGGAACAGTTGGGTGGTATAAGACAGGTGCACACCTCTGAGTCTAACTCAATGCACAAGTCTTCCGGAAGTAGAGAGTCTAGTGTCTTTGTTTGTGAGTCAGTATATGTATGATATAAGATGAAGTATGAAAGCTTGATTTTTTGGTGTTTGATTGAGATAAAAATTTAATTGATGAAAATATATATTTTTTAAAACTCTCTAGCTTACCCTTCTTTTTGTGTGTTGTTTGTTTTGTTTTTAAAACTGCGATGATCGTGTATATTACACGTGAGTAGAGGATTTGACAGGTGTTGTGAGTCCCCAGTAAATTAATAAAGAAGCTTTATTTTATTTTATTTTATTTGTAATTTTTATGAAGATATTTTTATTATATCTTTTGTGGAGAATTATATTTTTAAATGCATTATAAATGTATTGATTTTTATATTAAGGTTTATTACATAATTCCTATCCAATAAAGTTCTTATTATATGAAAAATATGGGATGTTAAAATAACTTTATATATATATATTAAAACCAATGTAATATATATTTTTTAAAATATATAAAGTGTAAAGAATTTAATTATTTTTTTATTATTATTCAATTATAAAACAATCATCTATACCATTATATAAAGAGAATACACCATTTGGTAATATTTTTGTGTCAACTTTTAATTAAAATTTTTTATCTTTTATAATAAATAAAAATTAATTAATAATTGTATTTAATAAAATAAATAGTTTAATAATTATTTTCATTTTATAATAACTAAAATATTTATTTTTAAAAATAACAGCTATTTAATATTATTTTTTCAAAATTTAAATTTTTTATTTTTTTATTTTTAAGTAATTATACATTAAATTATAAAAATAATAAAATTATATGTGAATCACAACCTCATGTTTTCGCTAGTAATAATATAAAACGATAGCTATAATTGAACCGTTGGATCAAGAAAAATTACGCTTTTTTAATAAAGCTATTGACCGTGTAATAATTAGTGAAAAATTACACCAGTACAATCCCACATACACACAAAGCTAACTTCGAATTTAATTAAATTTTCCTTATATGTAATTTTTAACCTATAGAAAAAATTGATATCATTGTCTCACTAAAATATAACATTTTTCTATAAAATCGACCATTTACTGAATACGATAAAATTTATGTATTGAATATTTTAATAAATTGACATCGAGATTGTCATTATTATGCATCTAATGATATATAATTTTAGTTTTTTTTTTATTTAAAATTAAAAGAATAACAAGAGTATAAAATGGTAGTCAAATAAATATGCATGTGATTTATAAATATAAATTTCTAAAATATGTAACTGTTTGGATTTAAAGTATAACTTTAAATCAATTTAAATAAAAAAAATTATTGACAATAATTAATAAAAAATTGTATTAAAATATTCCGTCTTAACTAATCATTACTTAAATAATAAATACAAAACTAAATATTGAAATATTAGTTAGTAAGAATATTTTGTTCAAAGAATTAATTTTTTTTTAATAGTTTTGTAAGTCATTGTCGGATAGTTAAAACTAAGTATAATGAAATATCTCTATATTTTCTTGACCCACTCTAATTAGGGTAATACTTTTTAGGTTATTACAATTCACATAATATATATTATGCTAAAAACATCCTCTAGACTCAAAATAGGTCACAAGCTCCTAACCTCAAGCAAAATAGGCAAAGAGGCTTTGGAGTTTCTTGGTGCCAAGCATAAGAGCTTCTAGAAACAATTTTGGAAACGATTCATAATCAAATGTATAACTTATTGGAGGAAGATGCGCTCGTCTTAGACAAGGAAAGTCTTCCTTCCCTACACGACGATACACAAAGTTTGGCTTGCAAGTTGGCAACTTTGGCTTGTATATCGGTAATAAAGGTTAAGGAGGATTCTTGGGTAGAGTAAAGAAAGACAAAAAAACATTGCGAAGAACTCAAAGGTGAGCTTGAGCATGCCAAAGTCAACCATGCTGAAGTTGAGCAACCTCCTGTCGAAGTCTGCAAGCTGAAAACTGAGGCAATAAAAGTTTCTAAAGTTCGTTCTTGCGACAAAGCTTTATCTCAAGGAGTAATTGAGCTTGAGAAGTAAGCTGCTAGCTTACACGACGAGCTCGAAGATGAGAGGCAATCTAAGAAAAAGCTTGCTTAGGACTATGCCGATAAGGAAAGAACGTGGAAACAATGGGAAGAACCTGGACAAAGAGATGGTTGCTAAGAAGAAGGGATGACAAAAAGAAGAGAACGCCTTAAGGATGATATGGTGGGAATGTATGGACGAGGTTTTTGGTTGCAATTGTACAACTTCGTGTCCTTTATCCAGACTTAGATGTCTTGGTTTTAGACCCCTTTAAGATCGTGGTTAATGAAAAATTATCTAAATGAAAACATGTAATGGGTTGGATATCCATTTTGAACTTTATTTCACGCAAAACTCATATATGTATTTGATATTCGCAATACCTTACACGTACATATTTGATGTTTACAAAACTTTACACTCGTATGTATATGCAAGGTTTACTTATATGTCGAATATTAAATGTTGACAATACCTATTTAGCATGTAAAACTTATAATTCCTTCATCGTATATACTTAATCCTAGCAATAAAAGATGTATATGCAAGATAAATATACTTAAATGGTCTTCAATCACTTTGGTTCTTACTCAAAAATAGACGTGATTATAAGATTGCTTAAGGCAAACTCTACATAATTGCTATTTTTATAGAAACCTATCATTTTTGTAAAGGTTTAGAGACTTTTGAAAAATTTTAGGTATTATCACTATCTACTTGTTATAAAAATTTAAGAGTTCAAAAAGCGAACATGAGTTTTAGGTACTTGGTTATGACTTATTTTGTCAATTTCATGTTCAACTGCGTGTGAGCTTTACATGTAATCACTGGTCATGATCGATTTCATCACTTTGATGTTCAACTATGATTCTTACCTTGATACTAAATTAAGGTCCTCACATCGACACTTTGTATATGTGGTCTTCACCTCGAAACGTAGTCGAGGTCCTCCTGTCAATACTTTGTCCATAAGGTCTTCATCCTGAAACACAACCAAGGTCCTCCCATCGAAACTCTGTCGATGAGCTTTTCACCTCGAAAAACACCAAAGGTTCTCCCATAGATATTTTGTCGATGAGGTCTTCACCTCGAAACATAATTGAGGTTCTCCCATCAATACTTTGTCGATGAGGACTTCATCTCGAAACACAACCGAGGTCCTCCCATCGGTACTTTATCGATGAGGTCTTCACATTGAAACATAGTTGAGGTGCCATTGATACTCTGCCGATGAGGCCTTTACCTTGAAACATAGCCAAGGTCCTCTCATCGATACTCCACCGATATGGGCTTCATCTCGGAACACAGCCGAGGTTCTCCCATCAATACTCTGTCGATGGGTCTTCACTTCAAAACACATTCGAGATGCTCCCATTGATACTCCATCGATGAGACCTTCAACTCGAAACACAGTCGAGGTCCTCCCATTGATACTGTATCGATGAGGCCTTCACCTTGAAACACAGCCGAGGTCCTTCCATCGATACTTTACCGAGGAGGCCTTTACCTCGAAACACAACTATTGCTTTAAACCAATTTAAATAAAAAAAAAATTATTGGCACTACCAAATCAAGAAATTGTATTCAGATATTCAATCTTAATGAATTGTTATTCAAATAATAAATACAAAACTAAAGAATTGACAGGAATTAATTTTTTGTACAAATAGTTTTGTAAGTCATTGTCACGTTATCGTCCGATAGCCAAACCAAGTATAATGGGCTATGCCCATATTTTGTTGACCCACTCTAACTAGTTAAGTCATTACTACAATGTATACATTGTGTTTTATTCTAAAAACAACCTTAGACTCAAGATAGGTCACAAGCCCCCAGCCTCAAGCCAAATAGGCAAAGAGGCTGTCGAGTTTCTTGGTGCCAGGTATAAGAGCTTCTAGAAACAATTTTGGAAAATAGTTCATAATGTATAACTTGTTGGAGGAAGATACACTCGTCTTAGACAAGGAAAGTCTTTCTTCCCTACAAAACGACATAGAAAGTTAGGCTTGCAATTTGGCAGCTTTGGCTTGTATATCGGTAATAAAGGTCAAGGAGGATTCTTGGGTGGAGAAAAGGAAGACAAAAAAACATTGCCAAGAACTCCAAGGCGAGCTTGAGCGTGCCAAAGTCAACCTCGCTGAAGTTGAGCAACTCCGTGTTGAAGTCTGTAAGCAGAAAACTGAGGCAATAGAAGTTTCTCAAGTTCGTTCTTGCAACAAAGATTTATCTCAGCGAGTAACCGAGCTTGAGAAATAAGTTGCTTACTTACATAGCGAGCTTGAAGATGAGAGGCAATCCAAGAAATAGCTTGCTTAGGACTACGACAATAAGGAAAAAACTTGGAAATAGCGGTGGAGAACCTGTACAGAAGGATGGTCACTAAGAAGGGATGGCAAGAAAAATAGAACGCCTTAAGGACAAGAAGGCGGGAATGTATGGATGAGGCTTTCATGGTGCAATTTCACAACTTCGTGTCTTTTATCCAGACATAAATGTCTCAATTTTAAACCCCTTTAAGATCATGGTTAATGGTGGATTAGCTAAATGAAAACATGTAATGGCTTAGATATGCATTTTGAACTTCATTTAACACGAAACTCATATATGTATTTGATATTCGCAATACCTTACACATACATATTTGATGTTCACGAAACTTTACACTCGTATAGATATGCAAGGTTTACTTATATGTCGACTATTAAATGTTGACAATACCTATTTGGCATGTAAATCTTATGATTCCTTAATTGTACATACTCAATCCTTGTGATAACAAATGTATATGCAAGACAAATATACATAAATGGTCTTCAAATACTCAAGAATGGACGTAGTTATAAGATTGCTTAAAGCGAACTCTGTGCATAACCTCTATTTTTGACAGAAACCTAACATTTTCATTTTTTCATTTTTGTAAAGGTTTAGAGACTTTTGAAAAATTTTACTTATTATAAAAAATTAAGAGTTCAAAAAGCGAATATGAGTTTCAAGTACTTGGTTATGGCTGATTTTGTCACTTTGATGTTCAATTGCATATAAGGTTTACATGTAATTGCTAGTCATGGTCGATTTCGTCACTTTCATGTTCAATTATGATTACTTTAACACTCAATTAAGGTCCTCACTTCGACACTTTGCAAATGTGGTCTTCACCTCGAAACACAGTTGAGGTCCTCCCATCGATACTCTGTCGATCAGGTCTTCATCTCGAAACGCAGCCAAGGTCCTCCCATCGATACTCGGTCTATGAGATTCTCACCTCGAAACACACCCGAGGTCCTCCCATAAATACTTTGCCAGTGAGGTCTTCACCTCGAAACACAACCAAGATTCTCGCATCGATACTGTGTCGATGCGGTTTCCACCTCGAAACACAGTCGAGGTCCTCCTATCGATACTCAGCCGATGAGGTCTTCATCTCAAAACAAAATCGTGGTCATCCCATTGGTACTCTGTCGATAAGGTATTGACCTTGAAACATAGTCGAGGTCCCATCGAAACTCTGTCAATGAGGCCTTTACCTCGAAACACACCCGAGGTCCTCCCATCAATACTCCGCTGATGAGGCCTTCTCCTCAAAACACAGTCGAGATCCTCCCATTGATACTCTACCGATGAGACCTTCACCTCGAAACACAGCCAAGGCCGTCCCATTGATACTTTGTCAATGAGGCCTTCACCTTGAAACACAGCTGAGGTCCTCCCATCGATGCTCTATCGAGGAGGCCTTTACCTTGAAACACAACCAAGGTCCTCCCATCAATACTCTGTCAATAAGGGCTTCACTTCGAAACACAACCGACGTCCTCCAGTCGATAATTTGTCAATGAGGCATTCATTTCAAAACACAGTCGAGGTCCTCCTATTGATACTCTGTCGATGAAGTCTTCACTTGAAAACACACTCGAGTTCCTCCCAATGGTACTTTGCCTATAAGTCCTTCACCTCAAAACACAATGTTAACCTATTTCGCTATGATGATGCTTTACTCACAATATACCAAGTAATAAAAATATCATTCTTTTCCAACTGATTTTTGCAATATAAAACAATAATTACAATTGTAATAAATTCATATTCAAGAACAATTTCATAATTTGGTTTTGAATGCAGAAAAAAATAGTATTTATAATTTTTATAAATTGAAATGTAGAAAAAGGATTTAATATCAATGGTAAGAACTTATTGGGGTTAGATCTCACCAGTCTTCACTCTTATAATCAATGTTAACCCACAATAATACTCAACCTTGATTCCTTAGCAGATGAGCCTAAGATTATCTGTTAACTGTCAATTCCTTAATCAAATTATATAAATAAATCTTTCAATATCCACAAGGATCTTAAGATAACAAAAGAATCTTGCTCTATTCCTAGACACAAACTTTCATATTATATTTTATTTCAGTTCCTGATTACAGAAGATATTTTTCAATACCTTAAGAATCAATTATCAAGTCACGAATCAACATGACAGACAATAACCACATAATTAAAATACCGATTTATTGAAAAGAAAAAGACATAAATATGAAAAACAAAATGATTACATGAGTGTTCAAAAAAATGTTTAATCCCAACAATAAATGATTTAGCTCCTCGTAAACATGAGAATACTAAATCTTACAAAAGAACAATGAAATAAGAAAATGAATCCACAAAAAATCCTAAGCATGCCTTCCAAAAGTGATTTTCAATCCAATAGCCAAAGATACTTAATCCTAGTACAAGCAACTATTAAATAAAATTCCAAATTTGATGCGTCATTAGATGCTATTATACGTCCAACCTCTAAAGCCCAACTTGTGCCAAACCCATGCAATCAGCTTCAGTCGCATTTTTCTACCATTGCTCTCGGGTTCTCTTGTCCCGAGTTTAAGTTTGCTGAATCGGGCTTAGCTTCTTTTGTCAAGTTGCTCCTTTCTCTCACTCCTTCAAGACTTCAATCATCCTTCTTCTAATCCAATGTTTTTGTGTTCAACTTCAATCAAAATACTATGAATTAACCATCAAATCATAATTAAATATCAACAAAATCTGAATAAAATTGAGAATAAACAAATTTAAAATATAGAGAATTGATTTTGTTATAAAAATAGGTTAATAATATAATGTAAATTAACTTTATTACACCGTGGAGGTGTTTCCAATCAATATTTTACTCTTCGTCTCGAAACACAACCAAAGTCTTGATACCGATACTCAATCGATATAATCTGCTGTTTGCTAAAAACTTAGAAAATGAAAACATAATAGATGTTTGATAGGTGGGACCTCGTTAAAAATTCGTGAATTATTTTTTCCAAAAACTCGAAGAAAAAGTAACCAGTACCTGATATCAAGAAGTTTCGGCATGTGCCCGCAAATAATTCGAACTGATATACATTCATTATAAATTATTAAAATGAAAAAAAGAATATTTAATATATAAAAGCTCATAAATTATAAGACATGTTAAAAAAACATCATTAAACAATTATTCTAAAAGAAAATTTATAAGATAAAAGTTAAAAAGAAATATTTTCTATGAAATTACTGGAAAAGCTCTCCCCACGTTACTAAGTCCCACGACACTAAGTCTAGTGAAAGTAAAACCTTTTTACTATTACCACTTGCTAGCGTATCACTTTCTTGGACTTACATCATTGTCGTTTACATCATTTTCCAGATCATCTAAAATAGTCTTTTATTTGTCAGTATTTATGATCAAAATATGTTTGTTGAAATAATTAAAATGTGTGGGAATAATATTGGCATAATATTTTTCAATCATTTAAAGAATAATTAGCGTGAAAGTAAAAAACGGAAAAGTTTGTATATTTTATGAGGCGATAATTTTTGTTTTTTTATAAGGTCCCTAAATAATTTAATTATTTTTAAAATTAAACTCTTGAACTTGTATTTATTTATTTTTTCAATATCTTAAAAACATTTCAAAAATGAACAAATAAAGACCTTTTGCTAAAATAAATATGATGGCGATCCATTAAAAGTGCATTAGTAACGCTTTTATTAAAGCATTTTTTTTTTTTTTTAGGATTGGCATAACCTTTCGCTATAAGTATAAATTTAATTGTTTACAATAATTTTGAATTAAATATATAAGTATCATTACTTTCTTTAAGATTAAATTATATTTTTGGTCTCTTACAATTATACAGGTTCTTCAAATTTCAATTATCTAAATTGAGTAATCTAGATATCCTAATGGTGATATTATGCTAAAATGCACTAATCCTACTCCTAATTATTCACATTTGCGATCTAAGTGTAGAATAAAGCTTAGATAGAGTATTGAGAAGCTTTTCTTAGGTTTGTACAGGAATAGTGACATTGACATTGAGGTGTCAAAGATGATAGAGATAGTTTTCGTTCATCTAGTGTCAAAAGATGCTAGAGACAATTTTGTTCTCGCAGCTGGATCCCTTTGCGGCGGGGTGTTGTATTACGGAGGCGACATGTGGTGGGGTATTACTATAGCTGCTGGATATTGCATCTCGAGCCACTACTGCAGCACACCATCGTTGGAGAAACTATCGGTTGCTGCCAAACGTTCTGCTTCGTTGACTGCAACTGCAACAAGGAATTAGAGTCGTTCGATTGGTGTATAATTAGGGTTTTTCATGATTTTGTTTGTATTGTCTGAGATAGGAAAAAATTTACCTAATTCAAGATGAGCACTAATTTGTTCTGATATAAAGTATAACTTTAAGTCAACCTAAATAAAAGTTATTAGTTACCAAGAATATCTTATTTAAAGAATTAGTTTTTATTTAATAATTTTGTAAGTCATTGTTACATTAGTCAAAATAAATCAAAGTGAGATAAACCCATATTATCTCGATCCACTCTAACTAAATCAATCTTTTTAGGTTATTAGTATTTAAACATTGTATTTTATGCTAAAAATACCTCCTTTGTGAGTTAAGATTAGGCAATGTCTTAATAACACACTTTCAAAGAATTAAACATTTTACTATAGGACTAAAGAACAAGAAAAATACCTTTTCTATTGTAATTTGTTTGCTTTTTTTTTCTTTCTTCTAGACCACTTAATGGCATATAAAATAAAAAAGAATTCACATAAAGTTATTAAAAGGAAAATAAAATTTTATATATTTTTGTCATGAATCAATTATAAAAAAAAGACAAATTAAGTAGTCTTTTAAAGAACATTAATGATTTAAATTACATTTTTAATATTCTTGTGATAGGTCATCTGCCAAATAAATGTAGAAATATCTCATTCCTCCAATTCCAAACTTGTTTTTATATCTAGATTCTATAGTCAAAAGTTTTCTATCTTGAATCTTTATAGAACCTGGTTGTGGATAACAAACAGACATTCCAATGAGATAATCTTTTTTATTTCCGGCCTCATTTCCAGTTCCTAATGTATTCACTACTAATAATACATGAAATAAGAAAATATATTATATAGAATATCATCCCCAAAATGTTACATAAAATTATGCAACTAATCATAAAGAATATATAAATTGAAGGTAAACATTATTTATCACCTCTCTATATAAAGTTGCATTCACAACACCTGAATGCATGAGTAGTGGCATAAATGAGATAACCTCTTTTCTTCATTGAAATCTTTGCCTTTTGGACATGAGGAGAATCATCACTAGTATTTCTTGGAATGGTATACTCTGCCTTCAAAGAATTGACTATTTTTTTCTCCCACTCTAATTGAGATTACAAAAAGTGTATTTATCTATTTTCTCAAAATACTATCTTTAATAACATATTTACCTGGCAATCATGAATTACTTCGGAACTATTTAATGTTATTCTATCAGTGGAATCAAATATGTAAACTTTAACTGGTATTTGGGGTTTGTTCCAATCAACCCAACTTATTTTATACCTTAAGGAAACATTTCTTTTTGGACCTTGAAAACCATTTATTTGTTTGCATTCTAAGTTATCTTGACAACAAAAGATTCCTCCTTTATAATATGTAGTCAATGGCTGATTATGCATATCCACAATGACATTATAAAAGTTATTTAGAAGATTCATAAGATCACATATACATTTGGTGCAATTTCATTGTAGCCCAAGCAATTTCATTATATTCATCTTTTACTCTTTTTCTGTACTCCAAGTTTAGATATAAAACCCTAAAAATATTTACTTGTTTGCATTTCTACATAACATTCTAATTATAAGTTATTTCTTGAGTCTAAATTTATTATAATTGTTTAAATTGTTGTGTATTTCACAAATCCTTTGGGAAAAATGATATTTATTACTTGCTACGTTTGTGATTGATACACTTTCCAACATTAACAAAAAATAAGCGAACACTATTTTGCCTAAAAATGAACATAAAAGCATTAAAATTAAGAAAAGAAGGATTAAAGCCCTAAAGAGGAGGAATTCAAGGTAATTTGATGTAAAATAGTCTAGCCCAGTGCCAAAACCTGCGCTCGGCCTTAGCAAACCCGAGAGCATTAGATTGGAAATGAGCCTAATGCTAGAAAAATGTGTCCGGCGCCAACAAACCCGAGAGCTAGAGGCATGAAATGCTCCCAGTGTGCTCGACACCAAATGGGCCAAAAGGAATGTATCAATAACAAAATTGAACTATGCCTGGCACCACTGAGGTTGAGTTGAGCACAAGCGTCGTTCTTCACAATCTATTTTATAGATGCTCTGGATAAGCGTTAGGTATCTTTAGCCATCAAAGAGAGAAAATCACCTTTGAAGGTAACTTTAGCGTTTTCTTGGAGTAATCTTCTTATTCCATTGTTCTTTTGTAATGTTTAGTCTTCCTAAGACTTGTATACTAATTGTTAGTTGTGTTGATTCATGACTTGATCTTTGATTCTTGGGGTGTTGGAAAATATCTTTTGTAATCAAGAACTGAATTGAAATATGTTATGAAAGTTTGTATCTAAGAATAGAATATGATTCATTGGTTGTCGTTAAACCCTTCTGACGATTGCAAGTGTTATTTATATGATTGATCAAAGAATTGAGAGTTAATAGATAATCTTAGGCACATTCACCTAAGGAATTATGGTTTGAGTATACTAGTGGATTGACATTGATTATTAGTTTGAAAGAAAGAAAACAATTTATGCATGAGAGTGGGGATTGGTGAAGTCGAATCGTGACAAGATCATATTATTCATCTTTAATCCTTTTTTTGCATTTCAATTGTTGAAAAAAATATTAAAAAAATATTTTAGTTATTTTTAATCTTATGCTCATTAATCTAAATTATAAAATTATTCTTGAGTCTAACTTTGTTATAATTGTAATTGTTGTCATGCATTACACAAATCCATTGGAAGAGAATGATAAATTTATTAATTGTTACTTTTGTGATTGTTACAATTGTCATCATAACAAAAATTTGATAACAAGTGTTAAGTGCAATTTCAGAAGAAGATCTTCAAAAGCTAATACTGACGGATACAAAAGAATTTGTGTACCAAAGAACTCAATCTTTATTAGAGATGTGCTACATGGTAAAATGTTAGGAACAAAGTTGATTCATGGACACTAGATGCTTGTGCACATGTCGGGTACAAAGTCTATATTTCTTAACCTCCAAAAACATGAAGGTGGCCCTTCAGTGGAGTCGAAAAAGGAAAGATTACATGTATTGGGTCTTGTCAACACCCAATTTCATTCGGGCAAATAAAATTATTTCAAAATAAAAGGAAGAAAATTAAAATAAAAAATGTGCGTTATTTAGTTTTTATCATCCTTTGTCATTTAAATAAATAAAAAAAGAGTTCTGGTTTCACTTTTATTTTATGAATAAAGATAAAAAATAAAAAACACTAACAAAATAAAATTTGTAAAAATAATTAAGAGATCCAATCACAAAAATAGTGTCTTTGAATAAGGCCAATTTAATAAGGGGTTCATTTGGAAAAAGTAAAGTAAATTAGTTTGTTGAGGACCCTACCTATTAAAGTGTTGTCATGTCACACTCTACTAAATAATCTAACTGCCTTTTTAAGTACCTATTTTAGTACACGAAAATTAATTTAAAATTAAAAAAATTAATTAATAGAGAATTTGAATGGATTTGACTGATGAAATCTGACATTAATTGGTAATTATTTTGCTTAAATGTAAATAATGGTAATAATAGATAGATATTCTGCTTAATTGTAAATAAATCTTATTGATTCTGATTATTCTTCAGTTTTATCTCAATTAAGCACATTCGAATGGAATTATTGAGTAGATTAAGCGAGAAGTCTCAGAAAATTTTATAAATAGGCACCAAGGTAGAGGTCAAACACACACGTGAACAGTAGCATTACACAGTTTTTACATAAAATTAGAAATTCTGTTACATGTACTAAGGTGTTTATCATGAATCAAATTACATAGAAAAGGGGGAATAAGCATTTTTGAGGATCTTCAACTGGTATGTTCTGATTACTTAACCCTCGTATACTTGATATGTATATGTGATTGTTTTGTTTGAGAGATTGTTGTTCTTATCAGAGTCTCAGGAACCCTAAACCCCATCAAAATAGTGTATCTTTGTATAAAAAAAAACTGAGCAAATTTGTGTGTTAGGTTCTTGAGCCCCAATTATTAGTTTTCTGTATCATAATACTATTGTTTGCATCTAATTTATTCTTTATTATTTTTGTTGCTTTGTTTTCTTAACAAATCAATAAATAATGTTTTATTTCAAATAAATTTGTGAAAATAAAAAAATATAAAATATTTCCAATTTTCAAGAAAAAATATAAAATGTTTTCCAAAAAATTAATAAAATATCAAATGTTTTAGAAATAAAAATATATAATACAGTTTTCAAAATAAAAAAAATATATAAAATAGTTTTTAAAAAAAATGTGAAACAATTTTGAAATATAAATATATATATATATATATATATATATATATATATATATATATATATAAATTATATAAAAAAAGTAAAAATATAAAAGTTTCAAAACAACTTTAAAAATAATTAAAAAAAGATAAAAATTTTCAAAAATAATAAAAATATTTAATATTAGAAAAAAATAAAATACAAAATAGTTTTAATAATAAAAACCATAAAAAGTATAAAATTTAAAAAAGAAAAAAAATTAAAACATTTTTAGAAAAATAAAATGACAAAAATAAAAATTTTCTAAAAAGTAAAAAATATCAAACCTAATTAATCAATTTTCAAAATTAGAACTACGTGATCCCTGATTTTCTTTTATGGAGGTACGTGGAAGCTAGGTCAATCCTTGTCAGGTCCAAAAAAATAAAAAATATGTTTTCTTTGTCTTGTTTTTATTTATTACTTTTATTTGCATCTTTGTTTATTTTAATTACTATTTATTTGCATTGTGTTTATTTTATTTTATTAGCATTTTTTCTTGTTTATTTGTATTTTTTATTAATATTTGTTTGTTTTATTATTATATTTGTTTACTCTTTTTATTTTATATTATTATTGTCATTATTTTTGGGAAAAATAATATTTAGTAAAACAACACTTGTTTACTTATTTGATTAAAAGTACCGTCTTAGGACGAGCGTTATAGGGGTGCTAATACCTTCTCCACGCGTAACAAACTATTTCATTTTTGGTTTTTCTATGCTTTTCTGATAATGAACTATAGTTGCAACTCCAAATCTCTGTCAAAATATTTTTAAATTAAATTTTTGATTGCCCCTTCGTGATCTCGATTGTGATAGGTCTGTAGGTATATCTGTCTTAGTACATATTAAACATGTTTTATATGTGGAAGGATTTAAATATAATTTACTGAGCATAAGTTGATTATGTGATAGTGGTTATATGGTTTCCTTTAATAAGGATACATATGTAGTCTCATCGGCTTATGGATGGACCGTGTTTACTACTAAATGAAAAAACAATCTCCATGAGATTAAACTCTTCAACCTAAGTAAGCAGAAGGTCACTTGCTTGCTCTCTAGAGAAGATGAAAGATGGTTGTGGTATAAAAAGTTAGGGTACTTAAACCTCAAAATATATTTTAAAAATTTCAAAGAAAATTTAGGGGGAGGTTCACTAAATCTTTATCGAAAAACTCATCTTCTTTATAAAGCCTATCAAAAAGTGAAACAGTTGAAAAATTCTTTTAAACCGAAAATTATGGAAATCCATCTCTATGACTACAGATAAGAATAAAGAGGTCACTGAACTAGAGCCTTGATCATAAGCTTATCAAGATTTTGGGCATAATTGAACTTGTTTAGGTATCTAAACAAATGTTTGGGCCAAGTTCAAATTTAAAGAAGATCACTCTAGAGTTTTGAGAATCAAGAAAATAAGACCTCTATTTGCAAAAATTGTAGAGTAGTGTAGAATTTATTTTAGGCCTTGTATTTTGGGTCACATAGTGTAGAGTTTTGGGCCTTGAAGCCCAAATGACAAGTGGATGTCCACCTAAGAAATAAGCATTCAAGAAAGTGCCACCTAGGAAGATAGAAGGCGCCACATATGCATATGAAGCTTCTAACTTGGTGCCACACGAGGAGCTCCTCTCCTAACTATTGTTGTCACTTGTCCTCATCTCATTGGTGAGGATACGAAGCATAGGTTGTAAGTCACCTTGGACACATGACACTCTCCCAATGGAGAGGCTCCTCTCCACTAATGGCTTGCCACTTATCGAGCTCCTATTGGAGAGTTTGTGAAAAACATGCTAGACAAGTTATCTTTTAGCCTATAAATAGGTGACTTTTGTAATTGGAAATTCAATTTAGAATGAGTAATGAAATTTTGAGCAATTTTGCCTCTTCAAACTTGTTCATGAGCTCTCTCTATAGTAGTCTCCTCAATACTCTTTTCTCTAGACTTTCTCGTAGTGTGTTGGCCTAACCTCACTTAGATTTTCATTGAATTTCTATCTCCAAATTGCTCCAAATCCGCACTTCAATTCATCTTTTGTTGCCTTCATATGTCTCGTGTTCAAAAATCACATCAAACTATGGAAGCAAGCATATGCAACATGCAATGGCGTCATTTAGTATCAGAGCTTAGGTTCTTCAAGAGATCAGTGCTTCTTGCAACTTTGTTTCATTCATGTTGTACATGAGATGTTCACATGTCTTGAATTATTTTTCATTGTTTACAATGTTTGTGTTAGCATTCAATCGGTTCAAAATCATAATTATTCCTTGAATCGTCCAAAAACAACTGAATATAGGTGTTCTTGTTGTTCCATTTTTACCGTAGTGGTATTTTTGAGTTTTTGTTCATTTCAATCAATTAAATCATTTTTTTAGCCATTTTTTAGTTTATAATCTGTTCTTGTCATGTTTTAAGTCATGTACTTCCAAATATGTCATAAACTCCATGTTTAAAAACTTGTTCACAAGGTGTTTGTGAAAATGTTTATACTATCTCTATTATGTTTTTGTCGAAATGTTTTGTAAAAATTGAACCTGTGTTGAGCTTTTTGTGATTTTCCTTTTATGTTTTTGAGTTATTTGCCTAACTATTAGATCATTAACTAGTTCCTTTGAGTTAGGTTTCCATTGTGTCTTGCTGTATTGATCAAATTCGTTGTCCTATTGTATTTCATTTGTTGGAAATTGTTTGAAAACTGCATTGGGTTATAAATTTATTGTGGATGAAATACATAATATTTTTTAGTGAAATTTTTTATATGAGCACCTTAAGATGTTGAAAACATTTTGGTAAAAAGGCGCATCCAAATTCGCAATACAGAAAAATGGAAAATTCTAAAAGCCAAGATGTCAGGTGCTAAAAAATAGAATCCATGATTATTAGACTTGAGAGTCTATGTGGACTCGTGAGAGGTTTGGAAACTCGACTCATAAACCTAACTCGTAGACTCATAAACTCGTAAGAGTATACTTCATAAAAATTTCAACAAAAAAGACAAGCATTCATGATACCAATTACACAATATTAAAATAAATAAGTTCATACAATACAACAATAATAAGATAATAGTTAACTAACAAAAAGAAAACACAAATGTTATAAAAAACCTACAAAATGCAACTCGCAAACACAATCCTGGAAACGACGACAAGATGCGGCAATGAGACTTGGCAACGATATGATGCGACTATGAGGCGAGCGAACCCAAACGACGAAGAACAGCAACATGGCGACAAAATTGTGCAAAGGCAGGATACAAAGACACACGACAAACCAAACGATGACACGCAACAAAATGAGGGTGAACCTAGACATCGATGAACCCAGACTAATGAGCAAGACAAAGGAGAACTATAAATTGCACGCAAGAACCCAAATCAAATGCAATGTAATCCAGTTACAAAATCCCTTTTAACCAAGTATGAAAACCTTAAGCGGAACAACAATTGTGTGGGTCGTTTGGGCCTTTCTTCCCCACTCGTTCACTCGATGGTAGACTTTTAAGTTTGGCTGAGCCTGCAGAGTTTGCTTTCATGTCTATCGAGTTTACTAAAAAAATGAGTTTATTTTATAGTGAACTCAGTCGAGGGCGGTAGAAACATAAACTCGGATGAGTTTACAAGTCAACTTGCGAGTTTCATAACCATGATAGAATTTTCTATTTCTTGAGTTGCTCTTGGTTTTGAGTGTGTTTTAATTTTTCCATTGCTTATTTTGCTCAAAATTAATGACGAGCATTTCATATATGATGTTGAGGATCCGAGAAAAAAAAATTCATAAAAAAATACATTGTAGAAATTTTTCTATAAATTTTTTATTCACTACTCCTAAATTATGCTAGTTGTTGTTTTTCTGTTTTGTAATCCTTTCTAGAGTCACTCTTAGGCTTTCTTATGTGTGCTAAGATTTACCTGCTTTCTTTATTTGTCTTACTTTCTTACAATTATTACTTTTACTTTGTTATTTTCTCTTTTTCAAGCGAGTATAGAAAATAATGAGGGAGAGTGGGTGAGAAAGGAGTTGAGGGAAACAGAGAAACATTAATTGAGATGGTAGATAATAAAATGGATCAATCTATGAAAGATATGAGAATGATGATGAACAATTATATATTTTTGTCATGAATCCATTATGTACAAAAAACAAATGAAGTAGTCTTTTAAAGAACATTAATTATTTAAGTTACAGTTTTAATATTATTGTGGTAGATCATCTGCCAAATAAATGTAGAAATGTCCCATTGCTCCGGTACGAAACTCGTTTTTATATCTAGATTCTATAGTCAAAATTTCTCCATCTCGAATCTTTATAGAACCTGGTTGTGGATAACAAACAGACATTCCAGTGAGATAATCTTTCTCATTTCCTGCCTCATTTCCAGTTCCATATTTTGGTGTTGAAGTGCATATAGTTTTTCCATCCTGAATGATAAAAAAACATAAATTTTAGAACTCATAATGTATTAAAATCATAACTTCTTATAATACATGAAATAAGAAAATTTATTATATAAAATATTATCCAAAAAAATGTTTCATAAAATTATGCAACCAATCATAAAGAATATATATATATATATATATATATATAGTATAATATAAACATTATTTATCACCTCTCCATATAAAGTTGCATTCACGACACCTGCATGCATATGAGTAGTGGCATAAATGAGATATCCTCCTTTCTTCATTGGAATGCTTGCCTTTTGGACATGAGGAGAAACATCACTGGTATTTCCTGGAATGGTATACTCTGCCTGCAAAGAATTGATTTTTTTTCACCCACTCTAATTAAGACTAAAAAAGTCTATAATATTTATTTTCTCAAAGTTCTATCTTCAATAACATATTTACCTGGCAATCATGAATTATTTCAGAACCATTTAATGTTATTCTATCAGTGGAATCAAGTATGTAAACTTTAACTGGTATTTGGGGTTTGTTCCAATCAACCCAACTTATTTTATATCTTAAGGAAACATTTCTTTTTGGACCTTGAAAACCATCTATTTGTTTGCATTGTAAGTTATCTTGACAACAAAAGATTCCTCCTTTATAATCTGTAGTCAATGGCTGATTATGCACATCCACCGTGACATTATAAAAGTTATTTGGAAGATTCATAAGATCGCATCTACATTCTGTGCAACCTTTTTTATCTTGTGCACCACGTGTATCAATCACCATGATGTTGAGTAACCATTTCTCTTCAAATCCCTGTGGAATCTTTGTAGGGTTGCCTTGTTCAATTGCAAAGGGATCGGGAATGTTTGAAGTTGTTCCTCGTGATTCAACTCCAAATCCCCAATAATGTGGAAGAATATTTGCATTACATGTGCCGTCATTTCTTTGAAAAGAAAAATCACCAGGATTTTGGAGCTTAGGATCTTGTGACATTGTAATATTTTGAAAGTACTTTATCGCAAACCAATGGTGAAGGTAAGTTTCATAAGAAGGTATTGAGTTCCCTTCTTGATCAACTAGTTCGGCATCGAAACTTTTAATTCCAACATGACCTTGAGGAAACTCTACATTAAAAAATGTTTTTGATCCAATTGATCCTGGTCCTAATTCAAAACTTTGAGACACAAAAGTAGCTGTTTTGATGTGAAGTTTAGAATTTTGAAACAGTGAATATGAAGTTCTTGACAACAATAATATTATCGCAAATGAAAGCACGATTGCTATAGAGATAAATTTCATGTCAACCTGTAAATAAATAAACAATGTTACATAGTTAGTTATCAATTATGTTTCCGAGATTATTTCTCATTAAAGATTAATGATGTCTAACTTACACAATTAAAAAATGTTAAGCTGAAAAACAAATAAAAATATTTACCTCGTGAGAAGAAGCGAAAGGATTAACCATGTTGGAGATTTGATCTTTATTGAAAATCAAAGCAAGAGATAAATTTGTATGAAAATGAAGGTGTTGTTTGCTACTTTTATAATAGAAGGTTTTGTACCAACACAATTGGCATGACTAAAGGTAGCTTGAACAGGTACTATGAAATGCTTGTTTTCTCGCTGTAGTAGGTATTGATGATATTTTATAGGTAATTGGTTTAAGCATAATTTGTTAAGAGTTGGTAGTGACTTTTATCAAACTAATCATAGACATTAAACAATTGTTTAGAGCTATTTATAGATATAACAAGTTGGTGTCAATTGAAACTTTATGTAAACAAAATCTCTTATTTTTATAACATTTTTCAGCTCCTTTTCATAATAAAATTTTGTTCTAATTTTGCTTTTCATTTTTCTGTCAAAGGCGATTGATAATTAGATATTAACCAACAAACTAATAAAACCTCCTTCAAATTAAGTAAGTTAACAGAAAAGAAAAGAACAAGGTTGCGATGACACTAAAGCAGATGAAGTTGCGAAACAGAAACCACAACAAGATCGAACAGAAAACCTAAAAAGGTGTAGAAGAAGATGAAAGAAGAGAGAAGCATAGCCATGAAGAGAAAAACAGAAAGATAATATTCAAAATGACGTGTACAAGCAAGAGGTAAAAATTGAACCTTCCATAAATACAAAGCCGAAAGACACATGGCTTCTTGGTGCACCCCATGCTTTTCTTATTGCACTTCCAGAATTCGAAAAAAAAAAAACATACTTTTCAATTTTGAATTACATAATTCGTAATATAATTTTTTTAATTCTAAATTACATAATTTGAAATGAAAATATTTTTAAGTTATATAATCTAAAATATAATTATTTTTTATATTTTAAATTATATAAATTAAAATATAATTTTTATATTTTTAAAATATAAAAAATATATTTTAAATTGTACAATTTAAAATATGAAAAGATGAGTGAATAAAAGAAGATGATATTTTTAATTCTTCTATGGAGTTATAGGAAGAGAATATAAAGGTGTAGGAAGAAGCTGTGAAAAATAAACAAAAATCGACCAAGAAAAACAAAGAAATCCAAAGCAAAATCCCAAAAAAAAATTATCGTAATTAATTCAATATTTTGTGGTATCTCACTTTTAAATTTAAAATTTCTTTACTTCGTGATATGAATTACCAAATTAATATGTGAAACTTCTCTCTTTTAATATATATATTGCATCTTTACATAGTACACCATTTTATGGCGTTCAATTGAATATGATGGATGTTTTTTCTTCTTTTCATCATAATGGAAAACACACTTAAAAGATGAAACTTTTATTCACTATATTTTTATCAATGCATTTAATCTTCTATTATAAATTAGAATCCACAAATTTAAAAATGGAATTTTCCGCACTTCATAACATATTCTTATTTTCTTTCCTTTCATTTCTTGTATTTGGATGTATATTTTGCGCATACTTTTGTAATTAGGCAAAAAAAATTATCTCTCAACCATGCTAAATTAATGTCCTAAAATGTCTATCTCCGCATTTAGGTTGTTCTTTTTTAAATTATCCATTAAAAGAAAATTTCCACATCAATTTAAATTTAAAAAATAATTTATATAGTTAAAGGCTTATTATAAAATTTAATTATTATAATATGATTTATTTAAATATTAAATATATGAGTTTATTATAATTTTTAGTTATAAAAAGTAAAACATTATCCTATGTAGTTCATAAACTAAATTACTTGATCAAATTTGAATGAATAATTTTAGATTTAAGAGGAGTTAACGTCTGTGGACTAAGCAAGAAAAGCAAAGACCATCTAACTGAATACTAGAAATAATATTTAAAGGGTCGAATATGATAATGGTGATGAGATCATTATATAACACAAGAATATAGTCCAAAAAACTAAGTTAGATAGGGCAATCTCAGTCTCGTTAAGGAAGGAACTAAGCACTTTGGATTCAACCTTAGGCCCAAATTGGTAGCATAGGTGGAGACATTAAATAGGGGGTTTTGGAAGTGTTAGTAGGATTAAAACCACTTTAATGTGACCCTTAACATACAAAAACAAACTATTTAATCATAACAAGATGAATAAGGACCAAAAAGAAGGCCTAAGACAAGGAAAAGAAAAGGACACAACATGCATTAAGGATAGCTTAAAAACAGGGAGGATAGAAAGAACAGGACAAGTAATGCTCTGATTGAAAAATAACTACTCATATTTTTCTATTAGAACATTTGGCATCTACATTGAGGCTTAGGTAAAACTTTTCCTATCCCTACAAACAAATTAGAATCAAGTTTGAAATTTCTCATTGTTCTTGAAAATCTTCATCAAGACTAATCAATAACAAATCCATCAAGTTGATGGGGAAAACCAGCACCAACACTCAAACAAATTCTCGAAACCTTGAGAGAATTACAGAGACAACATGTTGAAGTCAGAAGGAGCACAGAAGAAGATCAAACATAGTAAGAAAGAATACATGAGGAAGCACAAGTACAGTAGGAGAGACTACAAGAGGAAGAAGAACATTCCTGCTTTGTGATGGAATAAATGTTAATAGTTGATGAGGAGCTACAAAAAACAACTGAAGAACTTCAACAAGCTTTACGAAGGAGGATGGCTAAAGAACCAGTAGTAGATGTGTTTCCCATCTAGGCGGATCCTTGACATTTTTCTTGAGAAATCATGGAAGAATAGATGCCACCTCATTACATGTTATCAAGATTACTTCATTTTCTAAATTAGAAGACCTGGAAAATCACCTTGAGGTGTTTTGGGCTCAGATAGTCACTTCTGTCAACTCAGATGCAATCAAGTGCAAAATGTTTATAGGAACACTAGTGGGGGCTGCATTGCAATGACTTAGTAAAATCCCTGAAGAGACCATTGATTAGATATTCTATCGTGTATTCATGGAACAATTTGTGGCAAACAAGATCACACTATCGAGTAGTAAATTTATTTGACTTAAAACAAGACTGAGTTGTTGAGGGATTGCCTCAACTACTTTTGGAATCTCTTTATACATATTAACCTTGCAAGTGAGGAGATGTCTACTGACGCCTTTATAAAGGGGTTAAGGGCTAATCCTTTTAGTGAGTCATTGATATAAAATAAGGCTACCTAAATGGCAGAAATTCGAAATTGATCTACTACATATATTAAGGCCGAAGAAGTGATGAGGAAGAAAAGAGCGGAGGAGAAATGACAATAGAGGGCGTACAAAGATAATAATCACAACTGGAAGATGAGGGAGGAAGCTTATCGAACATAGGAGAGACAGGGAGTTTGGCGATACGTGCCTTATGTGGCACAAAAACATGAAAACATGAAAACATGAAAACAAGTAAAGGAAGGAAGGTGAGAATGGATAAAAATGTAGTTTATAACACACCTTTGAAAAACGTCATAGCAGACGAAGATTTAAACAGGTTGTTGCATTTCTCAAAGAGCACAAATTATCCTCTAAGGAACCAACCAAACTCTTGATGTGAGTTTCATCAATGCAACATGCACAATATCGAGAAATGACACGTTGTGCCATAGACTAGCCATTGATCCAAGGGAAAAACTCGTTGTGTAGAGACGACAAAAATTGCAGAATGAGAAATGCAAAGTTGTTTGGGTGGATAGCGAGAAGTTGTTAGTGACTAACCATATTTGGGAAATACAATATCTCGAGTGGTTAGCCAACGTTGTGATGGTGAAGAAGCCTAGCAAAAAATGGAGGACGTGTATTGATTTCATGGATCTCAATAATACCTTCCTAAAGGATTCCTACCCTTTTCCTAACATCGATGCATTAGTGAATAGTGTGCAAGGATGTGGGTTACTTAGTTTTATGGATGCTTCAGGTTATAATAAGATAAGAATGCATCCACTTGATGAAGATAAAAATGCATTTATGGCCAAAAGAGAGAATTGTTGATATAGAGTATACCTTTCGGTCTAAAGAATGCTAGAGCAACCTATCAACATTTAATGGAAAATATTCTACAACAATAGAAATGTTCGCACTTATGTGGAGAATTGTTTAGGAATATTGGGAGGTATCAGTTGAAGTTGAATCTTGATAAAATACTTGTTTGAAGTGAAACCAGGAAAGTTTTTGGGATTTTTATTGACAGTAAGAGGAATAAAGGTAAACTCGGATAAGTGTTTGACTATTATTAAGATGAGGAGTCCTACTAACGTGAAGGAGGTAAAACGGTTGACGGGACAAATGGTGGCGTTATCTCGTTTCTTGTCAAAGCGGTACATAAAGAATTCAATTATCTTTCAATCCCTAGGTAACATTAATTAAAGAATTAACTGGGTTGAGCAATAGGAACAAAAGAACATATGGTGTACGTGAATAGGGAGTGCAAATTTGTTAAAGTTTTAATTTTTTTAATTTTGTTATTCTTACTTTTCAATTTTTATTAAAAAAAGTTATTTGGACTAACTTGTTGTTATAGTCATTGCATTTGTGTAGTACCATCCACCGTGGTTAGATAATTTGTCAAGCTCGAGACATCAAACAAGTGCTTCATGGGAGGCAACCCGAAGAGTCAGTTAAAAAAAAAAACAAATGTTGAATGCAAATGTTGATGATGTTGAAGAAAAGGACCATATTTTGTGATGATCAGGATTTGTTAGAGAATAGAGCTTTACATGATTTTATTTAATTTTTTCATTTTTTCTAGTTTTTATTTGTTTTTTTATATTTCAGCTTTTATTTTATTTTTTTCAATTTTAGTTTTTATTTTATTTTACATTTTTTATTTATTTATTTTTGTTTGATAATAAATTATGTAACTTAATTGATGTGATATATATGAGACATTTGGTTTTATGACTTGTAGTGAGTTTTGTATAACACTGATGATAATTTCTTACTGATGAGAATTTATTGTGTTGCTCTCTATTAATGTTTTTTTCAGTGAGTTGTGGATGCTCTCGTGCTTTTATGGTTGAAATTGAATTCATATTATTTTTTTAATAATTGTGGTATATTATATGATAACTTTTGGTACCAACATTTTACCTAGGTGAGATTTTGTGCTTCATAGTTTAAATTCATTATATGTTATCACTTTTGACTCATAATTGACTTTGCTTGAGTTTCTATGTTAATTATTCAATTGTATCCTTTCATGTGATCAAGGTCTTTTTTATTTCATTATAGCTTGAACCAAATAACCAACCTTGTTCATAAAACCGCGCACCCTTTTGAGTTTTGAAACAAATTTTTATTCATCCTCAAACCTTTAATCATTAAATGTTCTAACTGTGATTGCTTCACTATGAGTTGAGAGAATAAGGAGATCATGATCCTTAGTATGACTCAAGTTTGGGAGAAATTAAAAGTATTACATGAGAAGTATAAAAAGCATTTCAGATAAGGTTATGGGTCAAGATGTAAACATATAAAAAAATAAAATAGAAAAACTAAAGTAAAATAATGTGGGAAAAATTTGATTTTGGTTTAAATATGGATTATATATAGAAGAGGGTAAAATATGCTGAATTGATGAGTTGATCTAATAGCCCTCTTTGCTTGAAGTATTTTAATTATCTAGAAAAACCAAATTTCTTCTTAACTCCACTATGTTACAACCCAATAAAAGTCCTTGTGATGTTGAATATTTTTATACTTTTTGGCTCTTGAATGAAAAGTAAAGTTAAATTATGCGGAATTAGTGGTAGAAGAGAGAAAATCACATCCTGAGACATCAACGTGCTTGAGTGAAACACTAAGGAATGACGCCTTTATTTTTCTAGGGAAACATTCTTCCATTATTCTTAGTTTGTATAGAAAAGGTTACTCATATTTTCTTTGTTACATTTGTATTGAGAGCACCATAGTTGAATCTTGACAAGGAAACAAATTATTTTTTAAGATTTATTGGAGAGAACATACATGATTGACATCTGAAGTGATTATGCAAACTTGCCTCTTGGTTGTTATACTATTGCTAAGTATTTGTTTATTTGTTACAAGTTACCTTTGCTTGAGGACAAGCAAAGTTCTAAGTTTGAGGGAATTTGATAAAATTATTTTTTATGATACTTTTGGGCTTATTTTCATAGTGAAATAAACTCTTTCTAATCTTGGAACCTACTAAATCCCATGTTCTTATCTCTTTTTCATAAATGATTTTATTTTTGTTACAAATAATTAGTTACTGGAGTTTTTAACCAAAATTTACTCTAATCCCATTAATTTTGTCAAATAATTAAATAGAGGCATTTAGGTCAAGAAGAACAAGATTGGAATCTCAAAGGAGCAAATAAGGTCAAAGTTGAAATGTTGATACTAATAGCTGGGTTGGGCTGAACAAAGCTATGTCGGGCGCCACTAGGCCGCAAACAACTTATTTGAGTTAGGCTCAAGATGCGCTAGTTAGGCCAAAGGTACTAAAAATTGCAACAGAATCCAACTGCGCTCGGTGCCACTTTAGCCTGGCCGAGCACAGACGTCGTAAATTAGAATATATTTAAAGGATTATCTATATTAGGGTTAAGAACTTCTGGGCACTCCTCTACTCTGGAGACTCCACTCTATATGGAGGTTGGGAGTTAGAAATATGTGGCTTTGAGATGACAACTAGCGTTTGAAGGATTTTTCTTTTCTCCTCTTTGTATACCCATCTTCCTCTATTGTTCATCTTTCTGTCTTGTTGGGATTAGATGTAATTGTTTGAATTCTCTTATAATCAATATCAGTTTTCCTAAATATGTCTTAATATGTATGTTTTTATTTCAAAATGTCAGTATTTTGATTCTATGCATTAATGCTTGTTGTGTTGATTCATGGAATGATAATTGATTCTTAGGGTATTGGAAAATATCATTTGTAATCAAGACTTGCATTGAAATACCAAATGAAAGCTTCTGTCTAGAAATACAGCATAACTCGTTTGTTGTCTTAAGACCCTTGTGGCACTTACAAGTTTTGTTGATATAATTGATCAACGAATTGATGGTTAATAAATAAGCTTAGGCTCATTCACCTAAGGAATTAGTGTCTAGGTATTATTGTGGGTTGACATTGACATTTGTTTGAAAACAAGGTAATTGATTTTATGCATGAGAGTGAGGTTTGATGAAATTTTAATCCTAGTAATTGCATTTCATATCCTCTCCATTTTTTCCACATTCCAAGTGCTCATTAAAAATACAAAAATATATTTTAATTGTTCTAATTTTACTTTCTTGCATAAAAATTTAAACTTTGGAATCATTTGTAGTCTAATTTTGTTATAATTGTATTTATTGTCGTGTATTGTACAAGTCTCTTGAGAGAATGATATATTTATTACTTACTACATTTGCGATTGGTGCATTTGCTATCATAGCTAAAAATGCTAACAAAAACAATATTGATTACATGAGAGTTTGGTAGGTGGATTGAACCCCAACAAAAATGGGTTTAGTTCCTCATAGTCATGAGAACCCTAAACATATAAGATGAATAGTGGAAGAAGAAGATGATTACACAAAAAAACTCTAAAGTTGTCGTCCAAGACAGACTATTTTTCTCCTCTGGCTCTATGTGTCTAAATCCTAACATAGGCACTCAATAAATAGATTATGAGCAACATTCATGCCCGACCCAACTTCAATGACATCGGGCTCAACTATCCTTGCAGGGCCCAAGATCCAACTTGCTCTCGACGTAACTCCAATGGCATCGAGCACGACTTCGCTGCATCACTTGTCTCTTCTATGCATCCTCTTTCATGGGCTCCAATCCTTTTCCTTTGAATCCATTCTCGGATTCAAGTAATCAATTATTAACAAAAGCTTAATAAAATAAAATAAAATAAGTAGGGTTCAAGTTAGAAAGAGTTGATTTTATAGTAAAAATTGGTTTCAAAAGATGATAAAAATAAATGTTATCATTGGGCAGCCTTAGTGTGTGATAGGTAGGTGTTGGAGATTCCACATTGCTTAGAGATAAGGTCAATTCATAGTAAATAAGTGGGTGCAAATATCACCTTATAAGTCAGTTTTATAAGGTTGAGTTAGGCTTAAAGTCCATTTCTTTAAATTTTAAGAACTTCCTAGTACGTGCTTTGTCAACTCGGGAAAAGACTATCCACCTTGTATGGTTCAATGCTTTACACTATTTTGAGTAAAGGCACTCAAATCAAAGCCTAATAAGTTCTACCAATTAGATGTTGCTTGAAGAGGAGAATAACATTTAATGCATGTATGGAGCGCATTTAATGCATCCTCTATGTTTAGGTTACACAAGATGCAAGGAAGACTATCTTATGAGATGAAGGTGCTCAACAACTAGAAAAGGATTATCAACAACTCTTTTCTTCTATGCCTATATAAAATCATCCTTCAAAGAGAAGAAACAAAATACGAGCTATAGCAAGAACCAAAATAATACCAGAATTATTTTATGTTCCGTAAAAGCTTTATAAGAACAATATTGTGTTGATTATCAAACTTGAAAAAAGCTTAAACCTTATATATATCAAAAAATCCTCTTCAGTGAGCGAACCTTGCGATCTTTTAGATCACATCTTAGACAAATCTTGTCTTAGCCAAGAGTGATTGTTTGTCAAAGCATACACAGTCTATTAGCTATAAGTGGCTATGGTATAAAAGAATATTTAGGTTTTTAGCTAGGAGTGACTAAGTTTTTAAACAATACTTGGTGGGTTAGTCAAGAGTGACTACGTTATGAAAGAATATTTGGTGGGTTAGCTAGGACTTATGATCCGAAAGAATACTCATGTGTAACTTGCAGCTTTAGTTTGTATAGTGAAGCTTAATAAACTAATTAAGAACTGGACATAGTTTACGCTTCAAACAAACCAGTATAAAAACATGAAAGTATATTCTTCTTCTTTTATCATGTTAAAATTACATGTTACTAAATATACACTAACCTAATAAAAATAATATTTTTAAACTTTGTTCTTGAAAGTCTTAGACAAATTGTTTGTCAAGTTAAAAATATTGTCTACCTGTGCATCATCAAACCATATCTACAAAAAAACTAAAAAAATTTAAAATACAACTCAACCCTCCTTTCTTGTATTATGTCATAGTTTCACAATATCTCTCTATTATCTCCAACTATCCTCTATTATATTAAAAATAGTTATGCATTTTTCATTATGGGTTATAATTAAATGAAATAAAAAAATATATAAAAGCTAAGTTAATTGTGTTAACAAAGCACAATAATATTTTAGGAGATACTAAATTGAATACACAAATGTATACTCTTTTGTTTTTTAGTTTGTTAAAACTATATTTATTCAATTCGATGGCTTGACATAATAATTAGATATTATACATTTATATATTGTTTAATCGAGAAATGAAATAAAAGAAAGGGTTAATCTTCAATTTCCATTACATGGGAAAACTTATTAAACCAATAATAGTTATATTACCACTAATGATACTAGCTTATGAATTAGAAAAAAAAAGGAACTCAAGAGTAAAAGAAGATACATTTGATATAAAATACGTTTACTATTTAAAGGTATTTATTGAGGAGACCTTTGTGGTTTTGTTATAATTCCATAACATGTCAGGTCTAGTTTTCATCCCTATTAATTTATCCAACCAATTTTCAGTATTATTGTAATTTAATCTTATATTTGCAAAATTTTCTGACAGCTAAGTATAAGGTCGAGTTTAAACACATTAAGATATATTTTTGGTTGAAACACAGCACCTGTCAGAAGAAAATAAATCAAATGCTTGATAAAGTATTTTTTTGCAGTACAATGAAAACCCTTTTCTTATCTTATCCTTACGAGATAGCATTTGATCTTTCTGACTCTTTCTTTCTATATATTAAAAAGCTTGTAGCAAAAAGACAAAAGGAAAATCTCAGACTCACAACCAATGGTTATGGTCATTAACAGATTTTTCTTTTGCCATCCCAAACCAGTCAAATCAAATCCTTCACAGCAACACCAAAGGGAGAGAAACATAGCAATATGGCAACCCAATTGAACCATGTGTTCAGAACTTCAATTCTGAAGCTCAAAACACAATCAGAGACCCCTTTGAGAACCTCAGCAAGAACCCCAAGATTTGAAGTGATCAATGCAACATCTTCTACCAGCAGTGCAAGGCAGCTCATAGAGTCTGGCACAGTGAGGCCTATATTGCCCAAAGATGCTTCCTCAGCCATAAACTCAGAGGGCTTTATTCTCCTTGATGTTAGGCCAACATGGGAGAGAGAGAAGGCACGTGTGGCAGGGTCTTTGCACGTGCCAATCTTTGTGGAAGACAAGGATAACAGTCCTATAACTTTACTTAAGAAGTGGGTGCATTTTGGGTATATTGGCTTGTGGACTGGCCAGTACCTCACTACAGTGAATTCTGAGTTCCTTAGTCAAGTTGAAAATGCCATTCCTGGTAAGGACACCAAGCTTCTTGTGGCATGTGGAGAAGGATTGAGGTAACCATAGTGGAAGAAAGATAGTTATTTAGTTCTATCAAATTATGATTGTTTATAAATATAGCCTTGAGTTTTGGATGACATACATATTTCTGGTGATTTTTATGTTAATATCATAGTTTTTGTCAAGTAACCTGAAAGTGGATCTAATTAAGTTTCCTCCAGATTTGTTTTCCATATATAACATTAACATGTACAAGTTTATAAATATGTCACACCTAATTTCATAGTTGATAAACTCACAAGTTAACATTCTTTTCTCTAAGCAATACACTTATTAAAGACTTTGATTGAAGCTTTATATTAGTTTGTGTTGTAAAATCTGACATTTCCCAATTTACAAAATCAAGCAAGCAAGCAAAACAAGTTGATTATGGCTATGAAGGAGAATATTGATTTGTTGGTTTTGGTGAGTGGTTCAGGTCAATGACAGCAGCTTCAAAACTGTATAATGGAGGTTACAAAAATCTGGGATGGTTGGCAGGAGGATTTAATCGTTCAAAGGACAATGACTTCCCATCGGCAGAAGGAAAAGAGAAGTTGCAGCATGCTACAGTTGGGGGAGCTTCTTACATATTCCTTCAGTTGCTCATATTTCTAAAGGCTGTGGGATAAGGAATTATTTTCACACCTATCAATGTTCATGTTGTGCATCTTTTGAATTTGTAAGCCTTTGTAGCCTAGTTGCAAGAACATTTTCTTCAACTTCCATATAGTAAGACTTTGCAATTTTGTAGATAGTCATGCCAGTTCCCTGTTTCATACAATTGCAGAAGTGGTTTGTCATTTATCATTAATCATTTTTAGATCTCTTTGCTTAGTATCATAGGGTAAATATTCCAATTTATTTTATGAATTTCCTAATCTTTGTTCACTAGAATAGCTCATTCTGGTTATTTTTCATCATCAAAATATTAAAATATAATATTTTTCTCGGAAACCAGAAAGCATATTTTATGTGAAGTTGGTCAAATAGTAAAAAAGGATATAAAATATAAAATATAAAAAGTTTATATGAATTTGATTCAGACTAGTTACACTGAAAATATCGTTATACATATTTCTGAATAATCATTATTAACGCAATAAAAGGTAAATTATAATTATTTTATAGATTTGTATTACATTAAAGATAAATAAAAATAATTGATAATGTAATATATTATATGATAAATAATCGATATTATTTATTGTAACCGATCGATTTATACAATAATTATATTATATTCCTTGAATACAATTAGTTACATAAACAATTTTACATCTATATTATTAGGCATTAACTTCAAATGAGTGTAAGCTTACACTAATAATTATCTTTTGTTACTCTCCTTTAGCGGATATTTTTTTAAGGGGTCAAAAGTGTTTATAGGTTTTTCGAACTTTTTTCTATAAATTTTAAAGTATATATATATTTTAGATTTTAATTCTTTAAAGTTGTATTGCAAAGCTTTTATTTTTCCCAAAATTGTTTAAAGTCCCACTCGTAGATGTGTAGTTGTAAGTGAGAATGGAGTGATTCTTCCTGCACCTCCATGGTGACTTCCTGCACCTCCATAATTTAAAAATATTCCCATTTTAGCCTTGAGGAAAAGACAAAAATAGCCTTCATTCATGGTAACTGTCATTCATTTTTTTTTTTCTACTTTGCGGGTTGCACAAACCGCAATACAATTAAAAAATAAACACATTGCGGGTTGTACAACCCGCAATTATATTTTCTGCACCTTTTACATTGCGGGTTGTACAACCCGCAATATAAAACTTTTTTTAAATACATTGCGGGTTCTACAACCTGTAATACAAATTTTTTTTGAAAAAAATTTGCATTGCGGGTTGTAGAACCCGCAATGTATTTAAAAAAAAAATTTATGTTGCGGGTTGTAGAACCCGCAATGTATTTAAAAGAAATTTTGTGTTGTAGGTGGTACAACTCGCTGCTGTGGTGTAGTGGTGGTTATTGCCTTAGTTTTACTCGATCCTGGGCATCAACACTTTATGTGTGCTTGTTTTGCTACTAAACTTTTGGAATATTTGTTTTTATCATAAATTAAATTATAAAAAATTATTTATAGCTATAAATTATTTTTTTTTACTTTTTATTATAAGAAAATTTTTTTGGAATATTTATTTTTATCATAAATTATAAAAAATTATTTATAGCTATAAATTATTTTTTTTTTAATTTTTATTATAAGAAAAAAAATTTGAAATATCTGTTTTTATAATTTAATTTATGATAAAAAACAAATATTCAATTTATAGCTATAAATAATTTTTTATAATTTAATTTATGATAAAAACAAATATTTCAAATTTTTTTTCTTATAATTTATGATAAAAACAAATATTTCAAAAAAAATTTCTTATAATAAAAAGTAAAAAAAATAATTTATAAAAACAAATATTCCAAAAAAAAATCTTATAATAAAAAGTAAAAAAAAATTTATAGCTATAAATAATTTATAATAAAAACAAATATTTCAAAAAAATTAGTTTAGTAACAAAACCATAAAGTGTTGGTGCCCAGTATCGAGGTGGAGACCCTTAAGTGTAAAACTAAGGTAATAACCACCATTACACCACAGCAGCGGGTTGTACCACTTGCAACACAAAATTTTTTTTAAATACAGTGCGGGTTCTACAACCCGCAACATAATTTTTTTTTAAATACATTACGGGTTCTACAACCCGCAATGCAAATTTTTTTAAAAGAATTTTGTATTGCGGGTTGTAGAACCCGCAGTGTATTTAAAAAAAAATTGTATTGCGGGTTGTAGAACCCGCAATGTAAAAGGTGCAGAAAATATAATTGCGGGTTGTACAACCCGCAATGTGGTTATTTTTTAATTGTATTGCGATTTGTGCAACCCGCAAAGTGAAAAAAAAATGACAGTTACAAGGCTATTTTCGTCTTTTCTTCAAGGCTAAAATAGGAATATTTTTAAATTATGGAGGTGCAGGAAGAATCACTCGTGAGAATGACACTAGTACAAAAAGGATCTTCATCGTCGGTTCTAAGAGACATTTATCGTCGGGTATTGAACCGACGTTGACCCAGGAGACATTGATCATGACGTCGGTTAACAATACCGACGTTGTGTTAAACACCACAATGTCGGTTAGAACAAAGAAACCGACGCTGGGATTTCGCTGAAATGGTTCCTTAACTAGGTATTGGGCCACGTCGGTTAAGGCACAAAACGACATTGTGCAAGAATCACCACGTCGGTTGGAGTCTCTTAACCGACGTGGTGATGCTTTGAAAACAGATGCATCACAACGTCGGTTAAGAGGCTCCAACCGACGTTGTGATTCTTGCACAACGTCGTTTTGTGCCTTAACCGACGTTGTGATACATCTGTTTTCAAAATTCAGGTGCATCACCACGTCGGATTTGACCATAACCGA
>Ga0209489_101231_pt1 | contig 52265 bp, 47 predicted proteins | sample SiratrowhiteBW_FD_187527 | JGI IMG/M metagenome (GOLD analysis project Ga0209489, IMG submission 187527) | Root nodule microbial communities of legume samples collected from California, USA - Siratro white BW (SPAdes) (version 2) | ecosystem: Host-associated > Plants > Roots > Nodule | place...
TTATTATTATTATTATTATTAGTTATATTAAGATTATTATTATATGTTTTTAATAAATGGAATATTATTAATACTTCTATTTATATTTACATTAATAATATTTTTAATATTACTGATATTATTATTAACATTATTTATATTTATATGAAAAATAGTTTTAATATTATTAATATGTTTTATATTATTTTCAGTTGTATTAAAAATATTTGTGATATTATTATTAAGAATTACTATTATTATTATTATGATTAATAATAATATTATCAATATTGTTATTACTATCAATGTTAATATTATTGTTAACATTAATATTCTTATTATTAATATTATTTTTATTATCCGTATTAATATTATTAATAATATTAATATTTTAAATTTTATTAATTTATTATTGTTATTATGAATCCTATTAATATTATTTTTATTAATATTATTAATATTATTATTGATATTATTGATATTATTGATAATATTATTATTGTTGTTTTTAATAAAAATAATATTAATAATAAGGATAATAATATTATTATTAATAATAATGTTATTAATAATATTAATAATCATAATCATAAATATAGTCATAATAAGAATAATAAAAATCGTAATATTATCATATAGATTATTTGGCATAGTGGTTAAAGGCTCCCTTCGACACTCAAAGGTCCTGGGTTCAGGCAGAGACAGATCACAAATGATATGAAAATGAAATGAGGATAAAGATACGCACCTCTTGAAGCGAAGAAAACACTCTTTCTCTCTTCTAATTACTCTCTCCCACTCTCTATTATTTATATTTTTATTATTTTATATTATTACTATTATTATTATTTATTTATTTCTATTTTTATTTATTTATTTATTTCTTTTTCTTTTTTCATTTTTATATTTTTTTCTAAAACTTTTATTTGAAAATTTAAACCCAAAAATAAAATATTTTTATTTTATCTTTTTTCACTCAGACGAAATTGGGTGTTGACACATTTCCAAGGTATATCATCTCTTACTGTCATGCCCTTTGGTACGATGAAAATCACACTAAGCAGTAGGGCGGTAGCTCGTACCTTATTTGTAGAGGCAGGGAATTTAAGCTTGCTAGATACCCTCTGGTCTCTTAAGATCATCTTTCAAGTATCAGTAAAACTTGGACATGGTTGCCTCACCATATTCGTAGGGCATATTGTTCCCGAAGTCACCACATGTGCCATGTACGGTATGTAGCGTCATTCTTCCTTTTGGAAAGCATTTCGTTCTTCCTCTGGCTTGAACTTTCCTTCTCTGATACTATTGTTATATTTGTTTCGAGGTCGCCTTTCCTTTGCCCTCTTGCCCTTCATTACTTCTTCGGCCTCGATGTGAGTAGTAGCTCTACGACATACCTCGGTCATGAACTTAACCCTTTCTCGAAGAAGTGACTCACTGAATGGGTTTGCTCGAAGACCCTTTACGAAGGCATCAACAAACATCTCCTCATTTGGGGGATTGATCTTCACAATGTTATTGCAAAAGCGATTAAGATAATCCCTCAATGGCTCTGTCTCTTGTTGTCGTATGACAAACAAATCAGCCAGTTTTGATGGCTTGACTTTATTGACAACAAATTGTTTTAGAAACATATGTGAAAAAGTGTGCAATGAGTCAATTGTGCCATCATGAATTCTACCGAACCATTTTAAGGGAATTCTAGTGAAAATGCTAGCAAACATCTTACATCGAACAACATCTTACCCTCCTAAAATAAGCATTTGAGCCTTGAAAGCCTTCAGATAACATTCAGGGTTGCCTACTCCTGAGAAAGGTGCCATCTTCGGCACCATGTAGTGAAGAGGAACTTGTTCCGCCATTATTTGCTAGGGTAAAAGGTTGTGGATGGTTGACTGTTTGATTTATCGTCATGCTCCAGGTGTGACCTTTGCAGTTTGATTTATCGCCATGCTCCAGGTGTGTCGCAATTCTTCATTTGCCTTCTGCAATTCTTCATTCGCCTTTGTCAACACCCGATTTCGTCCGGTTAAATAAATAATTAAAATAAAAATATAAAAAATTTTATGTTATGTTCAAGACTGTTCAAAATTGTTCAAGATTGATCAAGAGGTAAAAGATGAGTGGAAAATAGATAATGAGATATTCCAAAATACCTCTCTTTAAAAAATAAAAAGAAAAGAATTAAAAATAAATAAAAAAATTAGAAAAAATACAAATTAAAAAAAAATTCCTCAACTCTCCGTAACTTCCCACTCAATCTTAACTTCTCACAAAAAAATAAAGATAATAATAATAAAAAAATCAGTCAATCTCACTCAATCTTAACTTCTCATAAAAAAAATAAAGATAATAATAAAAAAAGAACCAGTCAATCTCACTAAATCTTAACTTCCTACAAAAAAAAAAGATAATAATAAAAGAAAAGAATCAGTCAATCTCATTCAATCTTAACTTCTCACAAAAAAAAATAAAGATAATAATAATAATAATAAAGAATCAGTCAATTCACCCATGTTCTCCATTTCACAATAATAAAAAATAAAATATGACAATTCTCAAACTGTTTCATCTCAAGTTCATCTACACTTCATCTTTAATAATAAAAGAAAAAAAAAGAAAAAAGAGAGGGTCAATCTTTCAAAACTGCTATGAACTACTTTCAATGCAGAATAAAAATAAATAAAATAAAAAAAAAGGATTCACTTAAGTGGTAACGATTCTTACGTTAAGGGGGATTTTTTTCACAGACACATATACGGAGAAGCGAAAAAAGAGAGAACAGGAAAGAGCAGTGAGAGGAGAAAAAGAAGAAAGCATAGAGAAATAAAAGAAGACTAATTTCAGGCACCTGGTATGTTTTTCTTTTTACTTATTTTTGAGTTTCTCTATACGTTCATACATTCATTTGCATAAAAAGAAAACCCCACAAACTAAAAAGCCTAACCCTAGACACAAGAACTATGCCACCATGCGCCAATCACCATGCAGCTTGCCACGCACCTTCATTGCACCCTGCAAAACAAGAAACTTTAGCTCCTTCAGGACACCACCAAACGTTCAACCTGCACTACCGCGACCTACCCCTACAACTGCCGCCATGCTCCCATTAATTAAGTCCTGCACCCATACTTCTCTCAATTACCAAAATTCCCTTAATTCAAGTTGAGTTTCTTATTGGTGGAGTTACTTCCTGCACCCCCATTAATTAAGTTCTGCACCCATACTCCTCTCAATTACCAAAATGCCCTTAACCCAAATTGAGTTTCTAATTGGTGGGGTTACTTCCTACACCTCCATTAATTAGGATATGTACCCACACTTTTCTGAATTCCAAAACTGCCCCCACAAATACCCAAAAAATTCACCGTGTACCACTTAAAACTCACATATCTAAGCTTTGCATTGCCACAAATTCATTCAGTCATGTTCCGTTTTTGCATGCATGATCCCGCTAAAATTAAAGTGTTAATTTCATGTTATATATAACTGTTGCATGTTATTTTTCAACACCGAATTTGATATTTACCCCAATGCCCAAAGCCCAGGCTTTAAACCTGACACTGTTTCTCAAAGCCCAGGCTTTAAACCTGACACCGTTTCTCAAAGCCCAGGCTTTAAACCTGGCACCATTTCTCAAAACCCAAGCTTTAAGCTTGGTACCGTTACTCAAAGTTCAGGCTTCAAACCTGACACTATTTCTCAAAGCCCAGGCTTTAAACCTAACACTGTTTCCCAGAGCCCAGACTTTAAACCTAGCATCTTACTCAAAGCCCAGGCTTTAAACCTGGCATTGTTATCCAAAGCCCAGGCTTTAAACCTGACACTGACGCCATTCACTTACCCTACTTTCAAACACAAGCTTTCGAAAATTTCAAAAAAAAATATCAGGACAACTAACAATCTTATCAACAAAGAACTACGTAACCCTGATTCTCCATCCCTAATGGAGATACGTAGGAGCAAGGTCAAAACCTTGTCGGGCTCCCTAAAACCAAAAAAAATATTTTGTTTGCTTTATCTTAATCTCTTTCTTGGGAAAATAAATGTTTTAAAAAATCACACTCAGATTACTTATTTAATTAAAGGTACCGTCTTAGGTCGGGCGTGGTGGGGGTGCTAACACCTTCCCCACACGTAACCGACTCGCGGACTCGAAATCCATTTTCGCAAACTTGTCTTATCTTGTCTTTGATTTTCCATAATTTTCCTTTAATAAATTATGGTGGCGATCCACTACTTTGGAAAACATAAATTATTTTTATCCGCCGTCTCCGTCGTGACCCCGGTTGCGACAGATGGCGACTCCACTGGGGACTTATTTGAGAATCAAGCCAATTTTAATAAAATAAGTAAATATGAGTGTGATTTTCTAAATGTTTGTGTTTTCCTTTCTCTTTGTATATATGTATTCTTGTTTCTCTTTGTATACATGTATTCTTGTTTGTTTTTTGCTTGAATAATTGAACCCTAGGGTAGGTGACATGCTATATTTGTTATATATGTTATATACCTGCTTGGGACTTTTCTGGCTGTTTTGCGGGTGGGGGTTGGGTGCATAAATTCTCCCTTCACACACACACATACTTGTTCATATCATGAGTGGGGCCCTACATCCGGGTCTGAGGAATCTTAGAATTAGAAGGGGTTGTGTAGCAATGTCAATGATGATGTACTTCCCATTCTGGCTATTGTGAGAACCCCAGCTAGAGTTTGTTCTCTTCACTTGTATACTTACACAAGTTGGCTACCAACTGTTGTGGGTAATGCAGTGAGGGGAGCCATAACTCTAGTGGTCTTATACCTTTAGGAGTTAGGAGCCTACCTTTGTGAGTGTGCATCTAATGCCTTTGACCCCAAGCGTATTGAACCTTGTTTAGGACATAAAGGGAGATACATTGCGCGCCTCTACCCTCCACCTCATTTTTTTAAAAAAAAGTAATAATAAAAATATTTTTATCCATTGCATTAATTTCTTCTCTTATACAAAGCATCCATTGTTTTTATCATGACATATGAAGTTTAGCTCAAGCTTTTCTTTATTGCGCTTTTTCTCACATAGTCTCAATTGTTTTCTTTTAAGGTCAGAAATTATAAAGTTGTGTCTTTTGTCAAAAAGAATGGAAATTAATGTAAGTTCTGGGGTTGAAATGAAATCTGAAGAGGATTTGAAGGTAAAACTGCCGATAAAAGCCAAAGAGAATAATCTGTTTGGAATCAGGGCATTGGGACGAAGGCTCAAGGCGGTTCAGAGAAACTCTTTCAGGAAGAAATATGGAATGTTGTTAGGTCTGCTCGACATAGAGGTGCAGACTTCCTTGATCACGACCTTTGCACAGTATTATGACCCACTTGTCAAAGCTTTCACATTCCAAGACTTTCAATTGGTGCCAACACTTGAAGAGTTTGAGCAGATTTTAGACTTACCCTTGGAGGGGAAGTCTCCGTACAAATATGTTGAACATCATGCTTTTGTTTCAACTCTATCTGGGATAATGAAAATTCATCCAAGAGAATTGGAAAGTGCCTTAGTGAACAAGAAGGGAGTACGTGGATTTACCCCAAAGTTTTTGGAAAGCTATTTGCATTAGTTAGTTAACCAAGAAAATTGGGAGACGTTCATAGATGTTCTAGCTCTTACACTATATGGTGTTATGTTGTTCCCTAATGTCGAAGATTTGGTCGACTATGCCGCAATCGATGTATTTGTTGCGAGTAAGACTCGATCGAAAAATCCAGTCCCGACAATCTTGGCTGATGTCTATATAGCTCTTCATCTGTGCTATGACCTGGGGAAAAGAAAGTTGATGTGTTGTCTACCTGTGTTTTATGTTTGGCTCCTATCTCGCATAGGGGAAAAAGGGATCAGTGCTCCAGGCCCTGTTGAAAAGGTAATGCAACGCAAGCTTGAAGTGAAGAGAACGACAAATTCGGGTGAGTTTCTCTCAAGACTGACTCAAGAAAAGATAAAGTGCCATCCATCTTGGCAGCAAAAGTCGAACATCATATATTATTGTGGGAACTACCCAAACGTGTCACTCATAGGCACTAAGGTTGTGTTAACTACAATCCGATTCTGGCCCAAAGATAGTTTTGCTATCCTATAAGAGGTTTGCCGACAGCTGTTTCGCTTACTACTTTGCTGACTTACTATGGGGAAGGAGATGCTAATGAAACTCTCTCCGACATATTAGGAGCGCATGGAAAAGGGTGATCCGTATGGAAAGGGATTCGAGAGCATGGGGGATAGATAAAGAAATTCCTTATCATCAATGGGTTGCGGAGAGAGTTAATCAAGTTAAGCTGCCTTTCCGAAGAATCCCCACTCAGTCGAGAAATGAAGAACAAAACCAAGATATAGAGTTAGGGGAAGTAAAGAAGTTGAAGGAGGAAGTTGCAAGATTAAAAGAGAAGAATGTCAAGATGGCTGATGACCTATTGGGCTTACAACATAGCTATGCCGATCTCAACAGAGAATATGAGGAGAAGACAGAAGCATATGAAGGTTTGATCAAGAAACAAAGAGCCGAAAGGGATTATACACATAGGATCAAACAAGATCTGTCTGCAGCAAACAAAGAGCTAACAATGAGAGTGCAAGAGCGGAACATGACCTTATTAGTTGAACATCAGTGGAAAAATTTGTACGAGGACATTAAAAAAGACAAGCAAGAAGTCGTGAAGAGATTGTAAGATCTTCAAATTCAGGTCAACGTCATGAAACATCAAGTGGAGGAGACAATGGTTATATGTAAAGAAAGGGTGAATAAGGAGCGTATGTTACTATTAGAATTGGAAGAAAGGCACCAAGCTGCAATGACTCGAGAGAGAGATTACATGGTTGAGCAGGAAAAGGATGTGGTACACTGGTAGAGAAATTTTTCCCAATTGGCTGCTCTAGCTAATGGAGCTATTGAGGACGTACCCAGAATGTTACGAGAGGCTGACGCAGTGACGTTCCGTGATCCTCCACGAGAAATTCAGATTTTTCTTGATCATTGCAAGTGGCTAGTAGAGCAAATGAAGATTTTAATTGCCTGAGTTAGGGATTGATAGCAGTTTCCTTTTGTTTTTTCCATTGAAGATGTATCAATTTGAATTCTTTAAATAAATCAATTTCTTGAAACTCCATATCTGTGTTAATTTCCATTTAATTAAGTATCTATTACACAATTTTATAATTTTCGACTAGTTTGTATTTTGTTCATATTTCACTTTTTAATTCATTTAAATAAAATTCAGAGAAAGCAATAACGACTAAATTTCCATGACATCCATATAAGACTCGCGCCAATCGTCAGAATATGGAAGACTAGGAGGAAACGATGAAAACAATGAAAGATGACATCAGTGATTTGAAAGATAAAGTGAATCAGATTCATGGCCTAAAAGATCAGTTGGGTCAGATTCTCGAAAATGTAACGATCCTAAACAACAAGCGAGATGCTACTACTAAGAACGAAGAGCCGGCTTCTTCTCACATGGCGGTGACACAAACCCAGTATGACGAGGTTCAAGAAATGTCTATTCCTTTTCCTCAATATGGGCTTCCGCTGGGTTACACTCCGCCATATGAGAATTATGTTGATCAGAATCAAGTTCCACCACAAATGTCGCATATAACGAAAAATGCCCATGTCGCTGTTGAACAAGGGGGGTAAGCTGACTGCTACACAACCCAAGGTTTTAAATGTGACTTTGGGAGGTGAGTCCAAAACAGAAGTTGTAGCTCCGACTGTTGCGGTTCTTGATGCTGATAGAGCTAAAAATAAGCTAGAAGTCCTTGAGGAGAGATTGAGGGCAATAGAAGGTGGAGATAGTTATGAGTTCGAAGATGCTGCCGGTCTATGTTTAGTATCGGATGTAGTAATTCCCTCGAAGTTTAAAGTGCCAGACTTTGAGAAGTATAAGGGGACTACTTACCCAAAAAGCCATTTGACTATGTATTGTAGGAAGATGGTAGCTCACGCACACAATGAAAAACTTCTAATTCATTGCTTTCAGGATAGTTTGGGGGCTGTGGCATTGAACTGGTATATGCACCTTGAACCAACTCGGATTTCATCATGGAAAGATTTGGTAGACGCTTTCTTAAAGCAGTACAAATATAATATGGACATGGCTCCGGACAGAATGCAACTACAAAATATGGCAAAGAAGAGTTTGGAAACTTTCAAATAATATACGCAGAGGTGGAGAGAGTTGGCCGCCCAAGTTGAACCTCCGCTATATGAGAAAGAAATGATCACCATGTTTATCGAAACGTTATAGGCTCCTTTTTATGAACATGTGCTCGGAATTGTTTCTTCAAATTTCTCCGATATTGTCACTATTGGAGAAAGAATCGAACATGGACTCAAGAATGGAAAGATAGCACAAGGTTCATCTGCAGCCACCGGTACTAAGAAACCTGGGTTCAATCCCGGTAAGAAGAAAGAGGGCTAGGTTCAAGCGGTTTCTACTGCACCTTATCGGGGAGGATATCGTCCACAATATCTTCCTTTATAGACCCTCATCTGCGTATGTTGCAAATGCCATGCCAGGTTATTCTCAGAATACTCCTAGATCGCCAACTACATACAGACCTCCGTTTACCGCTAACAATGTATTTCAGCCCAATGTTGGAGGTCAGAGCTTTACTCAAGCACAAAGTCCAGGCTATGGACAGAAGAATAATAATTTGGGAGGGAAAGTTGTGAATTTTACTCCTCTTCCATTGACCTACACAGAGCTCTTGCCAGATTTGATCAAGAATTCGCTAGTGGTCTTATGTCCGGCAAAGGTGGTACAACCACCGTATCCCAAATATTATGACCCCAATGCAAAATGTGAATACCATAGTGGGGAAATTGGTCATTCAACTGAGAACTGTCGAGCCCTTAAGTATAAAGTGCAATCTTTGGTTGATTCTAAGTTGCTTACTTTCCAAGAGCAGAAGCCGAGTGTTGAGCAAAACCCACTGTCTGGACATACAAGCTTGTCGCAATCGGGATCACGACGGGGCGATCAAAATTTTTTTTAAAAAAATATTTAATTAGAGATTGGAGTCACCACCATAGTTTATTATAGAAAACCATAGAAAAACCAAAAATGAAAATGTCTACGAACCAAATTCAAAGATTCGGGAGTCGGTTACGTGTGGGGAAAGTATTAGCACCCCACAACGCCCGTTCTAAGATGGTACCCATAATCAAATGAATAAAAATAAGTGTGGTTTTAAAAAAATATCATTTTTCCCAAATAATAACAATAATAATGAGACTAAAGACAAAACAAACAAATATATAAAAAACAAAACAAACAAGAAAACATGCTTATAAAAATCATAACAATAAATAATAATTAGGCAGATAAAAATAACAAACAAAAATAAAACAAACAAACATATATATTTTTTATTTATTTGGGCCCGACAAGACCCGACCTTGGTCCTACGTATCTCTACATGATAGAAAATCAGGGTACACGTAGTTCCATTTTAAGAATTTTGTTTGGTGATATTTGATATCTGGTTATATTTTTTTAATTTTTAAAACTTTTTTCATTTTTTTCATTGAAATTAAATATTTTTATTATTTTTTCAAAAATGCTTTGTTTATTATTATTATTTAATTATTTTTGAAATTATTTGGAATATAATATTTTTATTTTTTTAAAAAAAAGTTTGTTAAGAAAAATATTTTTTTCTTTTAATTCTTCTGCCTAACCCACTTTTATTTCTATTAAAGGAAAGGAAAAAAAGAATACAAATATACATATAAACATAATTAAAATAAAATAAAACTTGATATTCATTATTTATGTGGCATGGAGCACCAGTACCACACGCTACCCGTTTGTTCATAACTTCAGTATATATTTTTTTTTTACGGAATATTGAATAAAAACTAAATAATTGATTTAAATAATAAATGTAAATGACATAGAAATAAAATATAATAAAAATATTAAGCCCAAAACATTTTTTTTATCAATTTTCTTATTATCATTATTACTAGGTTTATATTTTTATTTTTTCCAAAAAATCAAGTAATTTTTTATATTCTTTACTCTTTTTTTGAAAATTTTTATTTTTTATTTTTGAAAAATATTTTATCTTTTTCAATGATTCTTAAAGTTGTTTAGAAACTTTTCCATTTTTCTTTTTTTTTCTGAAAATTTTTACCTTTTTATGATTTTTGAAAATTGTTTTACAAAAAGAACATCACTTTATCATTATTTTTTACTTTTTCCTGAAAAATTAATTATTCATTAAATTTTTAGAAAAAATTTATATTCTGTTTGAGAAATAAAAAAGGTTCTGTATTTTTTTATATTTATTTATAGACGAATCAAAGCAAAAAGGGTTGAATATCAAGATGTTGTAAAAAACTCTCAAACAATCATATTACATAAAGAGATAAAGGAATCAAGTGAGCAACCAAAATATATCAATTAAAGATCCTTAAACAACATGTTTTATCACAAATCAAAGTAATAAGGGTTGAATTATAGGAGAATAAAAGAATCAAATGAGCAATCAGAATTATATATGCATATACAAAGAACGATAGATCCGAACTTACCCGTTGAAGCACTACTTCAAGAACATTCAGACTTTTTCTCCTCCTGCTTTTGATGACTCTAGACGCCCACTAATTTTTCAGCACTGTGATTCTTGTTGTCTCGCTGTATTTTTTTCGCTTGTGTACAATTGGTCACTATACATATTTATACTAATTCTAGTCAGCCCACTCTTAATTCAAATTTTAAATCCCTTAATTCCTAATTATTCCCACTTAATTATAATTTGTGAACTGCCAATTGATTATTCTCTTTTAATTCATATTCAAATCTATTAATTCCTAATTATCCCCACTTATGACACCAACTGACTATTAAATCCCAAGGACGAACAGAGACTAAAAAATGGGCAGAATTGTACCATTATTGTTGTTATGGCATCATAACCTCCCATACATATAATCAAATTCGAAAATAAAATGAATATGGGGAATAAATGGGAAATATTGAAGGTAATGTGGCTGAAACATTTTATTATTATTTTTTAATTCATTTTTTTCTTTATTGTTTTTTCCATTTTTACATTTATTGAAAGCAACCTAAATAACACAACAATAGAAATAGATACTTAAACCTTTTTATTTTATTTTATTTTAATATTATTATTTTGAAATATATATTTATTATCATTATTATTTTTTTACTTTTCGAAAAATCAAACAAATCATCTAATTACTATTTTAGAACATAAAGCAAATGGAGCCTGCAAAATAAAAAGGATGAGCATAACAATTCAAAAAGAAAATGCACCAATTATTAGGCAATCAGCATTTAATTGAAAATCATCAGCATTTAATCACTATTAAGCAGAAAATCGTTTGCAATTAATCAGAATAATAATCAAATCAACTATTCAAATTTCTAGCCTTTCTAAAATTTTTTAAATTTATTTTCAATTAATTTTCGTATCATTAATGGGCATCAGAAAAGGTAAGCAAAGAAAGGATATGACATGGCAACACTTTAATGACAATTTTATTTTTATTATTATTTTTTTTCTAACAAAATTTTTAATAAACTCATTTTCTTTACCTTTTTTTTTTCCTTTTTTACGAATTTTATTTTAACTTTATTCATAAAATATAATGGAACCAAAACTCTTTTTTTTATTTAAATAATAACACACATTTTTATTTTTATTTTATATTGTTTTATATTTTGAAATAATTTTATTTGCTCGGACGAAATTGGGTGTTGACAAAGCTCTACGGTGAATGCTATTATGGAAGAAGGAGGTCCGATTTTGGTTAGGAGTATCCATGAAATGAAGAAACCTATGAATGAAGTTTTTGAAGCAATTTGTCAGGCTGGATTATTACAGTATGAGTATAATTCCGAAGGTGAATGTGGTTTCCATGCTTGCACCACACATTCCATTGATGAGTGTGTTGAGTTTAAAGATTTTGTGCAAGACTTTATGGACAGACATGTTTTACAAGTTTGTCATCAAAGGAAAGAAGGAGAAGTGTTTACTGGAGAAGAATGGCTTCTACAGAGGCCTAAACCATTAGTCATTCAATTTACTAAAGTAGTCGCTCCCATGCTTTCAGGGCGATAACCTCTAGTAATTCAAACACCATCGCCCTTTGCATATAAGGATAATAAAGTTGTTCCTTGGTCATATGGTGTTAGTATAGTTCAAGGAGAACAATAAGAAGAACCGGTTGAGCAAGGCAAGACAACAATCGATAACATCTCTGGATTGGAGGTATGACTAGGAGCGGATATCTGTTTGCTCATCTTGACTTAAGGGGTGAAATAAGCTATGGAAAGAATAGAGAAGAAATGGCTATGGAAAAGGCAAAGTCATATTTGAAAGGAAAGGCTGTGCAAGTTGATTCAGAGCCTGAAGAGAGAGGGAGTAAGGAGATTACTGATGAGGATGCTTCTGAGTTTCTGAAATTCATCCAACAAAGCGAATACAAGGTGGTGGATCAGTTGAACCGGATGCCTGCAAGGGTGTCTTTGTTGGAGTTGTTAATGCATTGGACTGCTCATCGAAAGTTATTAATGAAGATCTTAAGCGGAGCTCATGTGGAACAAGATCTCTCCTTGGATAAATTTGAAAGAATTGTTAGTCATATCACTGCTAATAATTACTTAACTTTTACTGAGGAAGAAATACCTTCAGAGGGCAGAGGTCATAACAAAGCTCTTCACATTTCTGTCAAGTGTATGAATCATTTTATATCACGGGTGCTAGTCGATAATGGTTCCTCTCTGAATGTAATGCCGAAAACCACATTGAACAAATTGCATGGTGAAGGAATTCATCTATGTCCTAGTACCATGGTGGTGAGAGCTTTAGACGGTAGTACTCATAGGGAAAGTGGAATTACTAGAACAAGTCGGTCCGTGCACATTCCAAATTGTATTCCAAGTAATGGACATATCACCAGCATACAGCTGCTTGTTCGGAAGACCTTGGATACACACGGCTGGAGTAGTTCCATCTACTTTGCATCTGAAGCTAAAATTTATAGTTGATGATAAATTGATTATAGTTTCTGGAGAGGAGGACTTGGTAGTATGTGGGTCGACATCCACTCCCTATATTGAAGCCACAGAAGAGGCTTTAGAAACTTCATTTCAAGCTCTGGAGATCGTTAGTACAACCTATGTAGAGCCTTTCAAAGTAAATCCATGTCTGTCTAGTGCATCTTTGATGGTGGCCAAGACTATGATGAAAGAGGGGTATAAATATGGTAGTGGCTTGGGCAAAAATAATACAGGATTTGTAAAGCCACTAAAATTGGTGGAAAACAAAGGGAGATATGGTTTGGGATACAAACCTACTCACGCTGATCGGAGGAGAATCATTGAGGAAAGAATTGAAAGAAGTCAAGCCAAGGTAGAGAGTCGGGAGCCGAGAAGTAAAGAAATTCCCATGTACAGCCTAGATGAGAGTTTCTACAACGCCGAGTGGATCAATTTTGATCAAGTGGCAGTTATTGAGCAGAGACATGGAGATCAGAGCTTCAATCATGTGCACCCTTGTCTTCCTGATGAAGAAATTGGCAATTGGAAATCTGTAGACGTACCTATGGTGTTTAGTAGTGACAAAATGTAATGTTTTTCAGTCAACCCTATTGCTTTGCTTAGAGCTTTAAGGTATTTGTTGTTTCATAGGCTGATTTTTAGGATTTGTTGTTTCGTTCATTGCATGCTGAGTTTGAATTGTTTACCTTTGAGAGCGCAGTATTGCGCATTTGCATAATAAAATTGTGTTTTCATTTTCTTCTTCACTTTTTCTTTCTTTTCTATTTATTTTCATAAACTTGAATAAAGCAGATATGTTGATGAATCTTTTGAAAATAACAATGTCAATATCTCATACCCTAATTTTACACTCCCCGTCAATAACATGGAAGATGATTATGAAGAAGACTGGGAACCCCCTCCTGAATTGTTGAGATTAGTCGAACAAGAAGCAAGAGAGTTAAAACCACATCAAGAAGATGTAGAGGTAATCGATTTAGAGGATGAAAATGAGGAAAAGGAGGTCAAGATAGACACAGGGATGATGAAAGAAATACAGGGGCAATTGTGTGCTTTGTTAAGAGAATTCAGGGATATTTTTGCTTGGTCTTACCAAGATATGCCTGGATTAGACCGTGACATTGTGTAACATAAATTACCACTCAAGCCAGAATGCCCTCCGATCAAGCAGAAGTTGAGAAGAATGAAACCAGAGGTATCGTTGAAAATAAAGGACGAGGTAGAAAAACAGTTTAATGCCGGATTTTTGGCAGTAGCAAAATACCCTCAATGGGTGGCCAATGTGGTTCCAGTACCAAAGAAGGATGGAAAGGTTCGAATGTGTGTAGATTATCGAGATTTGAATCATGCTAGTCCGAAAGATGATTTCCCATTACCGCGCATTGATATCTTGGTGGACAATACAGCTAAGTTTTCATTGTTTTCATTTATGGATGGATTTTCTAGGTACAATCAGATCAAAATGGCACCTAAAGATATAGAAAAGACAACCTTCATCACACCATGGGGTACATTTTGTTACAAGGTAAAGTCTTTTGGACTTAAGAATCCTGGAGCAACCTATTAGAGGGCTATGGTGACCTTATTCCATGACATGATACACAAAGAGATTGAAGTATATGTCGATGATATGATCGCCAAATCCCGATCTGAAGAAGAACATCTTGTTAACCTGAGGAAATTGTTTGAAAGGCTGAGAAAATTCAAACTCAGGTTGAACCCAGCTAAATGTACTTTTGGAGTAAGATTTGGAAAACTTCTAGGATTCATTGTCAGCCAAAGAGGAATAGAAGTGGATCCGGATAAAGTACGTGCTATTCTGAAAATGCCATATCCTCACACGGAAAAGGAAGTTTGAGGTTTTCTGCGAAGATTAAATTACATTGCTAGATTTATTTCCCAGCTCACCGCCACTTGTGAGCCCATAATGGAATGAAGATTGTCAGCTAGCATTCGATAAAATTAAACAGTATTTAAGAGAACCTCCAATACTGCCTCCGCCAGTCCTTGGAAGGCCTCTTATTCTCTATCTGACAGTATTAGACGGATCAATGGGTTGTGTACTTGGAAAGCACGATGAAACAGGTAGAAAGGAGCATGCCATTTATTATTTGAGCAAGAAATTTACTGATTGCGAGCAAAGATACTCCTCTTTGGAACGAACGTGTTGTGCTTTAGCTTGGGTAGCTCACTGACTAAGACGATGTATGTTAAGCCATACGACATGGTTGATATCTAAGATGGATTCGATCAAATACATCTTTGAAAAACCTGCTCTCACGGGAAGAATAGCTCGATGGCAAATGTTGTTGTCAGAATATGACATACTTTATGTCACCCAGAAAGCTATCAAAGGTAGTGCCCTAGCTGACTTTCTAGCTCACCAACCAGTGGAAGACTATCAGCCAATGTTGCTTGACTTTTCGGATGAAGACATCTCAGCTCTGTTTCATGCGGATGAGTATAACCATGAGGTGAATACATGGACTTTATTTTTTGATGGGGCTTCTAATGTAATGGGCCATGGCATAGGAGTGATGCTCATCTCCCCAGAGAATCAGTATATACATGTGACAGCAAGACTGTGTTTCGATTGTACTAACAATATTGTAGAATATGAAGCTTGTGCTATGAGAATTCGAGCGGCCATCGAATATAGAGTTAAGATCTTAGAAGTTTATGGCAATTCAACTCTGGTTGTCCACCAGATAAAAGGTGAGTGGGAGACTAGGGATCAAAAGTTGATTCCATATCAAGCATATATCAAAGGATTGATGGAATACTTTGATGTTATAACATTTCATCACATTCCACAAGAAGATAATCAATTGGCTAACGCTCTTGCTACTTTGTCGTCCATGTTCAAACTAAACCAAGAAGGAGAGTTGCCTACAATCAAAATGAATAGTCACGAACATCCGGCTTATTGCAACTTTATCGAAGAAGAGCTAGATGACAAGCCTTGGTATTTTGACATTAAACGATACCTCTAAAGTCGAAAATATCTGAAATCAACCACTGAAAATGATAAGAGAATGTTGAGAACGTTAGCCTCTGGTTTTGTACTAAATGGAGAGTTTCCTCCTTCGATGTGTGGAGGCAAAAGAAGCCAAGTTGATATTGCAAGAAGTGCATGAAGGAGCTTTCGGAACGCACATGAATGGGCATTCTATGGCCAGAAAGATACTAAGAGCTAGTTATTTTTGGATGACAATGGAAAATGATTGTTGTAAACATGTGAGAAAGTGTCAGAAATGTCAAATATATGCTGATAACATTAATGTATAACCAACTGCATTAAATGTTTTATCCACACCCTGGCCTTTTTCCATGTGGGGTATAGACGTCATTGGAACTATTGAACAGAAAGCATCAAATGGACATCGCTTCATACTGATGGCCATTGATTATTTTACCAAGTGGGTGGAAGCTGCATCTTATGCCAATGTAACTAGGAAAGTGGTGGTAAAGTTCATAAAGAAGGAATTAATTTGGAGACATGGAATTCCCGAAAGAATTATCACTGATAATGCCACCAATCTGAATAATCAGATGATGTCAGAGTTGTGTGAAGAGTTCAAGATTAAGCATCATAATTCTTCTCCTTATCGCCCAAAGATGAATGGAGCGGTGGAAGCGGCTAACAAAAATATAAAGAAAATAATTCAGAAAATGGTGGTAACCTATAAAGATTGGCATGAGATGTTACCGTTTGCCTTGCACGGATATCGCACTTGTGAGGACTTCAACGGGAGCAACACCTTTCTCGCTTGTGTATGGGATGGAAGCAGTGTTACCATTTGAAGTGAAAATACCTTCTCTCAGAGTATTGATGGAGACCAAATTAGAAGAAGCTTAGTGGGTTCAGGCAAGATATGATCAACTCAATCTCATTGATGAGAAGAGGTTAGTTGTTATATGCCATGGGCAATTATACCAAAATAGAATGAAGAAGGAATTTGATAATAAAGTTCGTCTACGAGAGTTGCGTGAAGGAGATTTGGTGGTTAAAAAGATCATATCTATTCAAAAGGATCATCGCGATAAATGGATGCCAAATTATGAAGGCCTCTATGTCTTGAAGAAGGTTTTCTCTGGAGGGGCGCTAATTCTCACAAGAATGGATGGGGAAGAGTTACCGTTACCAGTCAACTCTGACGCGGTTAAAAAGTTTTATATATAATATGATTCCATAGTCTGGGGAATGTAATATTTTTGGGTATTGAAATTTATGCATTGAAATTGTATCTGCATTATCTTTTGATGAAATGAAATTTTCTTTTGAATTATTTCTTATGCGTTTTGATTGCTAAGTATACACCATGGGTTGTCTACAAGATTTTCTCAAGGTCTAAAGGATGTCGTGGGATGAAAATATTAAAAATTGCACAATAAATCATGTTTGTGGAATCATTGAATTTATTGATAAAAATAATAAAAAGTTTTGACGCAATTGTAAAGCTTGGCATAGAAGAATGAATTAAATTGATTTCTTTCATAATAGCATATTGGCATGCATGTGTTGAATACCCCTTTTGAGCCTCCCATCCAAAAGAGAAAGCGATTTACCTCAATAACATGTTTATTGCCCACTAAAACTAAGAGTAAACATTATATTGGGGCAATCAATCAGATTTTTCATGTGGCTATGGATTTCAAGTTCTTTTCACTAAAGACATTCAAAAAAAATCAAAAGAAAAATAAATAAAAGTCCGTTAGATTGAAAACCCGCAAAGGGCAGTCTAAGCAAAAGATAGGACGATGAAAAAAGAGAGAGGAATATCAAGTATTTGGAATCGTTGTAATCTGTTGCGGGAGTTAATCCCTTTTAAAATCAAGCAATCATAATTCAAAATGATATATGGCCATATTTGTCTATCCTAAAACATCAATAAAAATTCCATTGTACCCTCTTTGGGCCTGAAAAGTAAATTTTCTTTCAAAAATACCCTAAACAAGGATCATCAGCATGTGGGAATTCAGTTCAGGATAAGAGATCTATCAAAAAAGGGATGCATCAAAAAACTCCCAAGGCAGAAATTAAGAAAAGAAATTCAAAAGGAAAATATGTGTCATCAGTTTAAATGAGGATGACTCGCAAATAAAAAGAAAAAAATGTGATCTCAACAGGAACATGAACTACTCCGTGCAATACTTAGTTCATGATCTTTTGTTATAAAACAAAAATGATAATAATTGGTAAACAGTTTTTGAGCCTGTATATCCTTTTTCTTCCAAACCTTTTAAACCCTGACCACATTACAAGCCATGTAAAGTCCATATTAATTGAAAAGTGATTGTCGATGATTTTCCTAGAGAATAACCCTGCAACAGAGGAATGCGGCTGCCAATACAAGTCAAGTTGCAAGAAAAATGCCTTTGGCGGAAAGGATGATACAAATTTGCCAACTAAATAAGAATGAAATAGTGTCATTAAAACATAAATACTGGGGCAATCCTTTCTTATATGTGTCTTTCCCATATTTTTTTTCTCTTCACCCTAGCCAGAAATATTCTTCGAAATCGGGGACACTTTCATGTGATTCAATCAACAGTTCATTATCCTAAGTATGCAGCTTTCTCCACGTAAGTTGCATTACCCCGGTTTCCCACTATATATATTTTTACCCATCTAACCTAACAAAATTGGTTATCCCTTTGAACCTTAATTTCCCATTCTTCAAAAAAAACTAGGGCAACTCTACTGCATTTATGGTCAGCTCTCAAAGAGTGAAAGATTTAAAATGAAGTTACCCCCCCAATGCTTGGGGCAATTTCATTGCCTGTTTGAAGTTTAACATTTCTTTACCGTATGTTTGTTCATCCACCCATTCTGACACATATGCATCAAATGTTAGAACTGATCGTATTAATAATTTTGTGTCAAGCGTTAAGATTTGTGAATGTTTTTCCCAAAATAAAAGTTCAAAGTTCAATCAATGAATTCAATGATTCCATAAAAATATTTGGTTTAAAGAGAGGAGCAAAATAGCAAATCAAAATTCTCAGGCATTAAAAGTAAAAAATCTCTTGCGAGTTAAAATTTCATGCATCAGCATAAAGCCATACATTCATTCCCCAATGGAAAAGTCAAACTTGCCAAACATTTAAAAAAATATGTTATGCATTCAAAGCAAAGACAAATCAAAGATTCTCATGTTTCATGATCCTCTGATACAAGAACCAGTGAAAAATTATCCCCTTATTCAAAGTTTTGATATGTTGATCCCCTGCAGAAGCAAAGTCACATTTGATTCTGGCACTTGATCTCCTGCAGAAGCAAGGTCTTGGCCATTCTTTACTTTTCGACTCCTTGCAGAAGCAAAGTCACAACCATTATTTACTTTTCGACTCCCTGTAGAAACAAAGTCACAATTATTCTTTGATATGTTGATCCCCTGCAGAAGCAAGGTCACATTTGATTCTCGCACTTGATCCCCTGTAGAAGCAAGGTCTTGGCCATTCTTTGATTTTTGACTCCCTGTAGAAGCAAAGTCATAATTATTCTTTGTTATGTTGATCCTCTGCAGAAGCAAGGTCACATTTGTTTTGGCACTTGATCCCCTGCAGAAGTAAGGTCTTGGCCATCCCTTATTTTTATGTCGTGTGTGAAAGGACTCAAAGTCGTATCCACACTTTACTTTTCAGCTCGTGTGTGAGAAGGAACTCAAAGTTGAATCTTTGCACTTTACTTTTCAACAATTTTACTTTTTGGTATTTAGAGAAAAGACTCAAAGTCGCATCTCTAGTATAAGTGTGTGATCCTCTCAGCTCAGTTCAAGGTTCGACCTCACTACCACCAAATCTCAGTCTTCTTTTAATTTTTGCAGATACCCGAACGAAATAGTGTTTCTATCTTTACTTAATCTTTACTTTGATAATATGAAATTTCTTCGATTTTTCATATTATCCAGTAAAACTTAAAGTAAAGAGGGGCAACTGTCAGCACCCGATTTCGTCCAGTTAAATAAATAATTAAAATAAAAATATAAAAAAATTTATGTTATGTTCAAGACTGTTCAAAATTGTTCAAGATTGATCAAGAGGTAAAAGATGAGTGAAAAATAGATAATGAGATATTCCAAAATACCTCTCTTTAAAAAATAAAAAGAAAAGAATTAAAAATAAATAAAAAAATTATAAAAAATACAAATTAAAAAAAAATTCTCAACTCTCCGTAACTTTCCACTCAATCTTAACTTCTCACAAAAAAAAAATAAAGATAATAATAAAAAAAAACAGTCAATCTCACTAAATCTTAACTTCCCACAAAAAATAAAGATAATAATAAAAGAAAAGAACCAGTCAATCTCATTCAATCTTAACTTCTCACAAAAAATAAATAAATAAATAAATAACGACAATAATAATAAAGAATCAGTCAATCCACCCATGTTCTCCATTTCACAATAATAAAAAATAAAATATAACCGTTCTCAAACTATTTCATCTCACGTTCATCTACACTTCATCTTTAATAATAAAAGAAAAAAAGAGAGAGGATATTTCAAAACTGCTCTGAACTACTTTCAATGCAGAATAAAAATAAATAAAATAATAAAAAAAAGGGATTTACTTAAGTGGTAACGATTCTTACGTTAAGGGGGATTTTTTTCACAGACACATATACGAAGAAGAGAAAAAAGAGAGAACAGGAAAGAGCAGTGAGAGGAGAAAAAGAAGAAAGCACAGAGAAAAAAAAAAAGACTAATTTCAGGCACCTGGTATGTTTTTCTTTTTACTTATTTTTGAGTTTCTCTATATGTTCATACATTCATTTGCATAAACAAAAAAACCCCACAAACGAAAAAGCCTAACCCTAGACACAAGAACTATACCACCATGCACCAATCACCATGCAGCTTGCCACGTACCTTCATTGCACCCTGCAAAACAAGAAACTCCAACTCCTTCAGGACACCACCAAATGTTCAACCTGCACCACCGCGACCTACCCCTGCAACTGCCGCCATGCTCCTCCGCTCCCGCCATATGAACCCCTCGTCAACAACCCTACGAGGAGAACCGCCACCACAGCGGCGCTGCTCCCACCGAGTCGAGTTGTGGGTTCTTACCACTACCTCGCCCCTCCTTCGCCTCCGCAAGCCGCCACTAGAACCATGCCACCGTCACCAAACTCCGCTCCCAAATCCACCCTACGAAGCCATTGTCATCACCCTCCACCATGAAAGCCACCCCGAGCCTCTACTAACCTTCAAACGCACGCCGTCAGCCATGGTCGTTACCGCCGTCAGCCGTGGTCGTCGTCGCCGTCGGCCACACCCTCCCTGCTTCGAAACAGCACCTGCATTGCCTCCACTATGCCATGTGTATTCCAAACCCTAGATGGGTTCCTGATTAGTGGGAGTGCTCTCTGCACCACATGTTTGAGCCTGCACCCACACTCTCCACAATCCCTAAAATGCCCCTAACCATAAGTTGGGTTTTGGTTAGTGGAGATACTTTCTGCACCCCCATTAATTAAGTCCTGCACCCATACTCCTCTCAATTACCAAAATGCCCTTAACCTAAGTTTCTGATTGGTGGGGTTACTTCCTGCACCCCCATTAATTAAGTTCTCCACCCATACTCCTCTCAATTACCAAAATGCCATTAACCCAAGTTGAGTTTCTGATTAGTGGGGTTACTTCCTGCACCCCCATTAATTAAGTTCTGCACCCATACTTCTCTCAATTACCAAAATGCCCTTAATCCAAGTTGAGTTTCTGATTGGTGGGGTTACTTTCTGCACCCCATTAATTAAATTCTGCACCCATACTCCTTTCAATTACCAAAATGCCCTTAACCCAAATTGAGTTTCTGATTGGTGGGGTTACTTCCTGCACCTCCATTAATTAGGATTTGTACCCACACTTTTCTGAATTCCAAAACTGCCCCCACAAATACCCAAAAAAGTCATCGTGCACCACTAAAAACTCACATATCTAAGTTTTGTATTGCCACGAATTCATTCAGTCACGTTCCGTTTTTGCATGCATGATCCCACTAAAATTAAAGTGTCAATTTCATGTTATATATAACTGTTGCATGTTATTTTTTAACACCAAATTTGATATATACTCCAATGCCCAAAGCCCAGGCTTTAAACCTGGCACTGTTTCTCAAAACCCAGGCTTTAAACCTGGCACCATTTCTCAAAGCCCAGGCTTTAAACCTGGCACCGTTTCTCAAAACTCAGGCTTTAAGCTTGGTACCGTTACTCAAAGCCCAAACTTTTAAACCTGACACTGTTTCTCAAAGCCCATATTTTAAACCTGGCACTGTTTTCCAAAGCCCAGGCTTTAAACCTAGCACCTTACTCAAAGCCCAGGCTTTAAAGCTGGCATTGTTATCCAAAGCCCAGGGTTTAAACCTGACACCTTACTCAAAGCCCAGGCTTTAAAGCTGGCATTGTTATCCAAAGCCCAGGCTTTAAACCTGGCACTGACGCCATTCACTTACCCTACTTTCAAACACAAGCTTTTGAAATTTTCAAAAAAAAATATCAAGACAACTAACAATCTTATCAACAAAGAATTACGTAACCCTGATTCTCCATCCCTGATGCAGATATGTAGGAGCAAGGTCAAACCTTGTCGGGCTCCCTAAAACCAAAAAAAATATTTTGTTTGTTTTATCTTAATCTCTTTTTTGGGAAAATAATTTTTTTAAAAAATCACACTCAGATTACTTATTTAATTAAAGGTACCGTCTTAGGACGGGTGTGGTGGGGGTGCTAACACCTTCCCCACACGTAACCGACTCTCGGACTCGAAATCCGTTTTCGCAAACTTGTCTTATCTTGTCTTTGGTTTTCCATAATTTTCCTTTAATAAATTATGGTGACGACTCCACTATTTTGGAAAACATAAATTATTTTTATCCGTCGTCCCCATCGTGACCCCGGTTGCAACAACCTTCTGTAATTCTTAGTGAGCTTTGAGGGTTTGCTCCATTTGATGACGAGCCTCTTCTGTCTCTTCCCATAGTCATTCCTGTTCTGTGTGAGCCTCTTCTCTTTGATGTTCCCTTTCAACTTGTAATTCTTTTGTTTGTTTTCTAATTTGTTCATTGCTATGTTGTAATTTTTGCATGGTATTGAAGATTTGTTGTAGGGTTGGGGTGTCGCCATCAACATTAATGGATGTAGGTTGTGTGTGATTTCTCATTTTTCTTTTCTAGGTAGTGTTTTTCAGTAGTATTTTACGATAGTGTTTTACGAAAATCTTGTAGGAGTAGGAATAGTTTACCTGCCCCATGATGGGCACCAATTCGTTCTAGCCACGGAGATTTTTGATCGCTCATTAGACTAGCCCAAATAGAAGTTTCAGTTCCCTTACTTGTGATAGGCCTGTTCAATTTATTCCTTTCAGTTTTCTTAGAAAGTAACTAATTCTAGTACAAAATTGTGTAACAATATTAAATATTTTACCTATCTCCTTTAACAGATATTTGTTCAAGTATTTGAATCAGTATTTGAATGTTAGTTACTTAAAATATTTGATTCCCTGAGAACCTTAACAAATTATTTATCTCTCACATAACCACTAAACCCGTTGAGAATAAATATATTCATATTACCTACAACTCATTTTATATAGATACGTAAACTCCTTTATGAAATGCTCTTTTAACTAACAACACATCTTGGATCCAAGACGGGTCACTTATATTAATATAAAAATAGTGTGCGGGTGAAGAGCAATAAGCGGTTACTTGGATGATATAGTGAAATGAGATATAGACAGAGACCCTATTAAGTATAAAGACCTTGTTATAAGAAATAAATGAAGAAAACCTAACCAATCACGAGCAAATGTGTGGAAGAGATATTTTACGAATTTGTATACATATTGAATTAGACAAGATAGTTGGAATGAGAAACATATAGCTTGGTGAGCTAGAGTGTACTCAACATGTATAACATTATGCGGAAGTTTGGAATCTAGATCTGCCAAACTAATATAGAGTAGAAGATTATTTATGGGTTGGTGGTAAAAGTTCTAATTACAATGTAAATATAGTTATTTGTAATTTGTATTTACAGTGATAAGTGACATTAATTATCCTTTTGACATAATTTCTATTAAAACAGTTGTTAATGGAAACATTATTGTAATCGACATAAATTATTTCATAACAAAATTGCTGATAAATAAATTATGGTAGGCAACATAAATTATTTCATGACGGAAAATAAGTGAATCTTGATAATAAATTTTATGCTGTATTTATAAGCAAAGGCAGCAACACATGGTTTAACTATCTTCAATATGTTCAAAAGAAATTGGTGGGAATAGGCCAAACTTTTGCTTTCAGGTCACGTACGCCTCAAGGAGATTATCCCAGTCAAAATCTACATGCTTATCTTCGTCTTCAAACGATTCATCCTCCTTATTTATTTCTACTGTTATTTGGTTTCATAAGAGACCTCATTAAATTTCCACTTGTGTGAATCCTATTTTAAAACTATATATATATATATATATATATATATATATATATATATATATATTAATAATGATAAACCCAAACTATAATTATTGTGTGTATGAGCAAAGAAATGAAAAAATAGAAACATTCTGCATTTACTTTTCAGTATGGGAATTGTCATATTGTGTTTGTTAGAGTGAATGTTAGGTAACGTTCATGATTTCTTTTAAAATAAATAAATGGCTTACGTGTTGGTTCGTCCGTCAATATGCATAATATGATGGTAGAGTTGCATTTATAATATTATGGTAAATTGAGGGTCCATGCCTAATTGGAAGAACAACGATTTCCTTTTACTCACAAATACAAGTTGGTCGTATGCATTTGAATGCTAAAAGATAATTAACACAAATATCGACGGTAATAAACAAGCCACCCAACAGCAAGGTCAAGAAGAAGCCATCTTAGAAACGGAAACTGAGTGTCCAAGGAAAATTGAATTAACAAATGACATTTAAATAAATAATTATATAAATAATATCAATTATCAAATATTTCACTATATTGAGAAAATCAAGTAATCCTGATAAAAAAAAAAAAAAACTAAGTAACTGAGGCCTCTCTAGCATATAAAAGTTGAACCTTCCAAATTATATAAAGCTTGTTATTTAAAGGGAAGTTCTTGAAAATAAAACTGGTTTAAGAAAAAAAGACAAGAATAACTAGAATTTGTTTGCTTATTGTGATTGAGTTTCCCTCTCCATAAGAAAAAGAAGAAGAAAACTTAACCAGGAATTCAGGATATTAATGATTCTTAATGTGAAGTGTATGTAGATGTTGGAAAAAGGCCTAAGTGTGCGTGCTTGTTAATACAGTTTCATATATTTTTCAAATACTTACGAAATTGAAATCACATGAATCCGCTTTATAGCCTCAAAGAAAGGCGTGAGGAACGCACTCTCATAGAAAACTCAAACTCCACCCACTTGCTTCAGTGCGTGTCTACCTCCCCAATGGCCCCCGTCATAGTCCTCCTCCCTTTCCTTTCCCTTCACATTCAGCACAAACATCAAAATTCACACGATTCCAAACCAAGAAACTAGACCATCTCTATGCCCATATCCTCAGAACTCCCTGAGGAAATGGCCCTCACCACCAAGTCCAGAAAATCCACTTCTTCAAACTTTTACTTTTGCACCACTCTTTTCTTCGTTGTCCTCTTCACTATACCTGTTCTTTTCCTCCTTCACACCCCAACCACCACCTCCATATGCACCACCCTTGCTTCCTCCCAAACTAAAACTTGGTCGGGTGATCTTCGGTTGGCTGAATTTGCATGGAACAGCCTCTCATTTTTTGAGCACAGCACACCACCCTTTGCCCTCAAAATTGCTGTCTTCTCCAGGAAGTGGCCAATTGGCACAACCCCTGGTGGCATGGAGCGCCATGCTCACACTCTTCACACTGCTTTAGCACGCCTTGGCCATCAGGTTCATGTATTTACATCTCCACCCCAAGATGAAAGCACTTCAATCTCATCCTCTGAGGTAAACAAAAACAGCCATGAAAAAGGTGCACCTTCTTCCCCTTACATTCATTTCCATGAAGGTGAGCCTGGCAGGTGGCGCTATAACAAGGCATGGGAGCAATTTGTGGAAGAAAACCGGAGAGAACCATTTGATGTTGTGCACTCAGAAAGTGTGGCACTCCCTCATTGGCTAGCACGCAACATGTCAAACCTTGCAGTGTCTTGGCATGGCATAGCCCTCGAGAGCTTGCAATCAAGCATTTTCCAGGACTTGGCTCGCCAGCCGGATGAGCCCATGTCCCCTCTTTTCAACAAAAGCATACAGGGTGTTGTGCCAAAGGTGCTGAATGAGATAAGGTTCTTCAGGAATTATTCGCATCATGTTGCCATTAGTGATAGCTGTGGTGAGATGCTCAGGGATGTGTACCAGATTCCTAACAGAAGAGTTCACGTAATACTAAATGGTGTTGATGAGGATGAATTTAGAGAAGATGTAGAATTGGGAAGGGAATTCAGAAGAAAAATTGGCATTCCAGGAAATGCAAGTTTGGTACTTGGTGTTGCTGGAAGATTAGTGAAGGACAAAGGCCATCCTTTGCTTCATGAAGCTTACTCAAGGCTTATAACCAAGTACCCTAATGTGTACTTGATTGTTGCCGGCTCAGGACCATGGGAGAACAGGTATAGGGATTTCGGGAGCCAGGTTCTTGTTCTGGGATCGATGAGTCCTTCCACGTTAAGAGCGTTCTACAATGCAATTGACATTTTTGTCAATCCCACACTCAGACCACAAGGGCTTGACCTTACGTTGATGGAGGCAATGATGAGTGGGAAACCGCTTTTGGCATCAAGATTTCCAAGCATTAAAGGGACTATTGTGGTTGATGATGAATATGGTTACATGTTTTCCCCTAATGTGGAGTCCCTCTTGGAGGCACTGGAAGCAGTTGTGAAGGAAGGACCGCAGAGGCTAGCAATGAGGGGCAAGGCATGCCGGGAATATGCTGCCAAAATGTTTACAGCAAGAAAGATGGCATTAGCATACGAGAGGTTATTCTTGTGTATAAAAAATCACACCTTCTGTGCCTATCCTTGAAACTTAGGTTTGGCTAGACACTCTTTTTACACATTTCTTTCTTACATTATTTTTCTTCTGTTCAGTATGATAAAATTATATTCAAATGTTTAAACAATTATCAGATCTAGGTTTGAAATTATTTTAATTTCTTGAATTACCTTCGCACGTTATGGCTACCGTTGTCTTGGTCTTGAATGGCCATATGATACATAAAGCCGTGTTTAACTAAAAGTTGTGACAAAATATCTACTGATCGACAGGCAAATTGAGTCTCGTTATATGCGGATAAACGGTGATCATTCATTGATACTTAAAAGTGAACGGACACTTCGTCTCTTTTATCTCAACACAGAATACACCAATGATTCAGAACATAATAAAGATGACCAAATGAGGGGGAAAATTTACAAATACGTCTGTCAGGAAGTATAGCATGAAGAGTAATCAGAATTTAGAAGTCAAAATCTGCCTCCACCTTAGCGAGTGATATATAAACAGAATTCTCATAACAGAACCTGGGAAAAGTAAAGAATCTCACTCAAGGTCATACAGTTAGATGAAGCTTGCTTCTTCTGATTCCCAACATACAAATTTGGAATCTGATGTCTGTTTTTTTCTCTGGCAATGGAAGAACTGAAGAAAAAGAAAACAAGAGGTTTAAAGTAACTTGGGCACTAGATATGAGTTTAAAGTATTAAATAGCTATAGTTTTGAAAATGTCTTGTCTAATTTGTTGAAAGAACTCATTTTCAAAGTAAACCAAAAGTGTGTGGGAGCAGCCTCTTTGTATCTAACATGCATCAAACTCGGCCAAAGCGTAGCTCCTGCTTCTACAGATGAACTATCAGGTTGAACGTTAAACTTTGTTAAAGGCAGAGGAGTTATTTGCCGACTGCGAGCCAAATCATACTGCAAAGCAAGCAAAAATTCTGGCTGCGCCAAATGTCATTCTGTTTCAATGATGCATAGTTCCTCAGACCACTACTCCCAGTCTTTTCTTATTTTTGTGCACTGTGAAAGAGTTAAACAAAATCTTTATCGTCTTCGTTCTAAATCTACAACTCTCTTCGAAGATATGACAATACATACATGTGTTCCTCAAGAATAGCTATAGCTTTGCTTCTCTAATCTGAACCTCAAAATGCATATTCATCCTGATACAGTGCAGTTTCCGCTACTGTACAAGTGAACCACACCAAGATCTTCATGGACCATCAATAACAAAAATTAAGACACAATTGATTGTGTTGCTATACGGTGTTTCTCAAAATGATCATATGCATGCTTGGTTCTTAAGAATAATAGGACGCTTGATGCTAGTCCAAGGACAGATATGCATCCCCACCAGACAAATGTCCAGAAGTAACACTCCCTTCCCACGCACACTACTGAGTCAGACATTATCAAGTTTCCTGGTATTGAGTGTGCATTAGCATCATAAACTAGTGCAGCGAGAAATCCATAGAGAAGAGAGCCAATAGGTATATTTGTTATGAGGATGTTGTGATTGACACCCACACTATTAGGTCCAAACAGCTCAGATGTAACTGACACAGCAGCTGCGAATATAAAACCAGAGCTCAATCCAATCAGTGCTGTGCCTGTCTGCAGTGCCAGAAGACTGTCTGATGCAGCAAGGAGGAAGAACGCAACTGGGGTTGGTATAAGTGCAATTGAAAGCCAACCGGTCCTTGCAAAGTAGAGCTTACTGCAATGCAGAAGATACAATCATCACAATTGCTACCAATTAAAGACTGGCAAAAAGAGTTTTTTTTTTTTTTTTTTTTTTTTTTTTTTTTTTTTTGCTATGGAAAGCTCCATAAGTATAATAAATTAGCAGATTGAAGAGAATACTTACTTCCGAATATAGTCTGGTCCAGCTGAAAGCAAGCGACCAAAAAAGGAAAAGGATGCATAGAGCGTGACAAGCGTAGAAATATTTGAGCTCTCACCCAGAGATTGGGCAACCTGTCCAAGATTATTGCTATAGACTAGACCAAGTGTACCTCCACAGAAGTATGTAATATAGTATAGCCAAAAATCCAATCTGCGAACAACTACAGCAACTGGGTGCTCTTCTCCTAGCATTGCCAACTGATCCTGGCCAATTACCCTCTCGCAACCTACATCACTCTCTTTTGGGTTCTGACTGCCATACATGTATCCATTGTCACTTAGCAGGTCGTAAGTGTCTCCATTGCCAAAAATACCACTGTGACGGCTACGGAGTTCTTTATGCATCTCGAGATCATCATCATGAACAAGAATGAAGCTGGAACTTTCCATCCGAAAGCTGGAATGGATAGTATGCCGAAACCAAGCCCGAGCATATATAATGCCAGGAATAAATAATGGGAAGATGAGGAGGAGAATAGCTCCACCAAAACAGAGCCGAGCAGAAGTCACACCAGAAGTGGAAGAGCCAAACAGGAGAAGATAAAGGCCAGTTAAAAGGGCCAGGAAGTTCAATATTAGAAATATAACTGAGTCCCGGTTTACTGCATCAGGGGGAAGAGGGTCTAAAGTCGGTTGCCGAAGAATAGGAACAAGTGCTGCAATGCATATAAGAAGGGGAACAAGAGCATTCAAAAGCAGATAGAGTGCATTGGAGGAAGGGTCAATAGAATTGGCGGCAAGGGTGTAGAGTGCTGCACTAACGCCATTGAAACTCACAGTGAGCGATAGGGCAAGGGCTCTGTTAACTGGGAAATTCCTAATGCAGAGAACAAAACATACTGTGTTGAACCAACAGATGCTACAGCCACCTAAAAGGCACAAAAGAAAGACCTGCCAATAAAATTAAAGATTAGTCAACTAGCAATGAGCAAATTTTCTGTATATTACAATTCTGTGATGTTTAAGAACTTATCAGCCTCGGTTTAATTACCATATGTAATCATAGAATTACTGAATCTCACCTTTTCTTTTAAACTAGGGCACTTTTATTATATAAAATACAGCACATGGTTGCAGATGCAGAGAAATTATGCAGAGACTGAGATACTTCAGCTCAGATCAGATAACTAATCAACTGTTTATAGTTTTATAAGGAATACCATGTGAGATTAATGATTAAGAGACAAAGAGCCGTACTACAATTCAACTATCACCTCGCCACATGCAACATGTTCAAGCATAGATCTCATGCTATTTTCGTTCTTTTTTGTTTTGCAGTGAAAGTCAAAGGAGTCTGGTTTTTATTTCGGCCAATACTTTTTGCAATCAGCAGAAAGAGTATTTTGAAGACACGTATCAATCCGTTAAAAAATTGAAAATATTAGACCCTTAATTGAACTATCAGGAATAGGAAATATAGATCCAAAAATACATTCATAAGCACTCAGATCTTTTCTGATGAAGTGTGATAACAAATAACAGTACTACTATCATAATCGAACTTCTATGCCTCAGTATCTTGTGCCACAATCAATCCGATATATATTTTGTTTTTTTTCAAATATAAGGTGTCAAGCGGAAACCTATACTAAGAAAAATTACACATATATTGCTGAAATAAAAATTGTGCAGAATTTGAACTGTAGAACATGGCTGCTTTATTGTTTGAAAGAACTATTTTATTATGCTTGTAGAAACATGAATATAGTTGAGATAGGACTACAAGCAATGAAAACCGCAAACTGTATAATATTAATACAGTAACTAACATAATATCATCCCTTTCAAACTGACAACAACAGTCTCCAATATATAGTGCTAAATATACAAATAACATAATATCATCGCTTTCAAACTGAGGACAACAGTCTCCAATATACGTGATAAAATATACAATATCTTGTTAAACAGTAACTTCCTAGCTTTATATCAAAATTTTGATGTTATTATTTACTCCATTTTATATTTATAATTCATCTAAACCTTCTATGCCCAAGATACAACATTTTGTTAACTTCTTAGCTTCATATCAAAATTTTGATAATTATTTACTCTATTTTATATTTTTAGTTCATCTAAACCTTTTATTGGGTATCATTTAATCAAAATCAGCATACCAATACCATAATCACAATCTTGAAAAATAAAAGAAAAACATATTGTAATTCTCAAGAAAGAAGGGTTTAAGAATGTTGTGGAACAGAGAAGAACTGTTCTGAAAAAGACAATTTAATTCCCGGACAGGATTTATACACAGTATAGTTTTTTAAAATTCTCAAATAAGAAGAAAATCAAAATATAACTCGTTAATAATAAAAACAATATCATTTTCAAAACAAGTTAAACATGCAACGATGACAATTACCTTCAGGACTAAGGAAACAAATTTTCAAAGAGGAAAAATTATTGAAATTTCTAACCACTTTGGAAACAACTTATATTTATATATTAGAAATTTAGAAGTTAATAGAGTTTTACACTTTCATGTCATAAAACCATATTTAAACTAAAATCATTAAGTTGTTATTAATTACTTTTAAAATTAAATCTAGTTATGCCAATTACAAAAGAAAATTGTATTTCCATATATCACAAATTATCTAATTATAATAAATATCATACTTGTATGTAAATTTTGTGATTTGATTATATTTTTGTGAATTTGATCCCTCAAATTATTTTCTCACATATTATCGATTGTTGTATTTATCAATTTTCACATATTATTATAACAATAAGTAAATTGCGAAATGAAGTGGTCTAGTATTTGTAAAATAATTCAAATTTACCATAATTTTATGTAAAATAAAATAATTCATATTTCCAATAATTTTATGCAAAATAGGTCAGTATAAACAAATCCATCTTACTACATATAGACTACTCTATTGAAAAATCTTCATAAATATTTATAAAAAAATTTTAAACTTTAAATAAATTATTTTAAAATGATTTTTTTCAAAAATAAATCAAATAAAAAAATTAGTTTAAAATATAATGCACATAAAAGTGCATAATAAAATTTTAATACAAATAAAATTAATTTCTGTAAAAATAAATTTTAATCAGGTACACTATAAAGTATAAATTACATAAAATAATTTATTTAAATAAATATTAATGGGTTTATTCCTTCACTTTAGTGATTAGATTTAAAAAGAAACATCCAAACAAAAATCATTAACCACAGAGAACAAATTTCATAATTCATATGCCTATTATGGCTAAGATACTTATAATGATAATAAACAATTAATTAAAATAATTATATCCTATAATTATATATATATATATATATATATATATATATATATATATATATATATATTCATTAAAAATATCTATCTCACGCATATTTTGTCATCAGGTCATCTTGTTACCAATGTCAAAATATAAAAGAAAATCTTAAGCAATAAAATTATAACTGAATGGCAAAAAGTGTAATTAAACTAAAATACTATTAAAATCATATTAAAAACATATAAATATCAACAGTATATGTATATGGTTATATATATATATATATATATAACTATATATATATATAACTATATATATATATATAACCATGCATAGATTAAATGCGTATATACTCTGTTCCTCATCTTTCAGTGACAATAAAACAAAAACAACATTACCAGTATCCAGCCAGCCACCAATTACTATTGAGAGAAGTCAGAAATAAATAGTAATTAAACAAATGAATAAATAAATTGAACCTCACTGAAAGAAAAAAAAAAGTATAAGTGAAAGAATAAAAATTACCAGAAAATAAGGCAAATCGAAGACTCCGGTGAGGAGGAGCCACTGGAGGCCATACCCGAAGAATCCCATGGTGGCAGCCATGAACAAAACGAGAGAAAGGGGAAGGTGCATGAGCGCGATGCCAGAGGACCAGCCGAAAACCTTCCCCATGTCGTTGGCGGTGGCGAGATAGTTCAATTGCACCTGTGAGATGTTGAGTGTGGATTTGAGTGACGAGGAGTACTGTGAGAAATTGAAATTGGTGCCGGTGAAGGCCTGAATCCAAATCGTTGCAACTAGGATCATCCATTTCCTCGATTGTCCCGCCATCAGAGCGAATAGTCGCGGCCTACGACGCGGAGATTCTGAGCCTGCTGCTGAGTCTCGTGATTCCGAAGCGAATCTGCGCCTCTCACTGTCCCTGCGTGGCCTCATGTTAAATGCGTGATGTGCGCCTTATATAGACAGACGTATGAGGGAAAGTGAGATTGCAAAACGCCGAGGGAGAAAATTTTTTATAACGCCCACGCAGGACAAGCAAGGGGCTGTTTGTGTGTCTCTTTTCGCATCTTGTGTTCCCCACCACTTTCATTGTTCTGTCCTTTTCGGTTGTATTAACGCCAGTCTTGGTAAGCACAACAAAATTTAAATTCAATATTATTTTACTTTCTCACTGATCCCTATTCTTTAAAATTGATTGAAATAATATGATAAAAACTTTAATTAATTAATTTTAAATTTATTGTCAATTTGCAATATTAATTTTTAGCATGGTCACACCTAATACCAAGTCAACTAAACTTAATGTTAATAAAAGACTCAAGGATGAATTTCTGTCAAATTGAAATACTTTTTTAAGATGTCTTAATAAATAAAAATTCAAGATTAAACAATTAAAATGTAGAAGCGAATTTAATTTTAGTCAAATTAAATTAATTAATTTCTAGACCTGGATTATAGGTAATGTATATTTATAACTAGGTGTGAACACCTCCTTATTGTATTTTTGTTTGGTGAAAACACCTACAACATCTACTACTTAAGGAGAATAAACATACATTACGCAAATTAAATTTTTACAAGTGACTATATTATGTATGCAAATTATTGTGCTTAAAGAAATAGTTTTGATTGGGGAAACTAAATTTGTTTTGATTATATCTATATATAAATATCACTTGAATATAATTTGGTCCCCATTCTAAAATAGAGATATTTTATCCCTCACTTTAAAAAAGTATTAATTTTTTATTTAATTACGTTAGATATAATATATTCATTCCAGATGTCGTAAAGAATAGGAGAACGTTCTTCAATTTAAAATAGAACAACCAAATCTACAGATGGAACAAAATAGAAAAACAAAGTTGTATCTAAACCAAAATATTATTGAAACACATGCATATTCAATAATGATGGGAAATAACAAAGGTATGGGACAAGATTAATTTATATATGGTATTAATTTAACAAGATGATATATAAAATTACTTTTATAAATGTTAAATCATATGAATTTTGTAAAAATATAATTCATTTATATTATAGTAGTAGATTAAATGAATTGTTTTTTCAGGTTAAAAAGTTTATAAATACAAAAGTTAACTATTTAAATTTTATTTTATAAAAAGATTTGGTTTTTTATTTTCTCTAATTCATCTTTTTTGAGATTTGTAATAGTTTAACAATTTTATAACATTTTTCATTTAACTTTAGTAGAAAACATTAAGAATAAAAGACATCTAATTTTAGATCGCAAAATAATCAATAAACTGGAAAAAAAAAAGACTTTTTTAGTTTGGGTGAAATTTTTTAGCTTGAGCGAGAATGACTTCACTTGAGAGAAAATTTCTTCATTTGAGTGAAAATTGATCCGAGAAAATGTACAATTCTAGTACTATTTTCGTTTAAGCAAAAATCTTCTCGCTTGAACGAAAATCTTCTCGCTTGAGCGAAAATCTTCTCGCTTGAGCGAAAATGAACCTGAGAGCAGATCTTCATTTTCACTTGAGTAATAATTCTTACTTGAGCAAAAATATCAGTAAACAATTGTTAAAGTAGATATATCAGTAAACCTCACCCTTAATATATAGTCCCACGCACAAGTTTGGGAGTCTCGGCATAAGGGGTGTGTTGAAGATCCCAGAAATAAAGCCTTTCAACAGTATATAAGCGAGTGCAAACCTCACTTACAGGTCGATTTTATAAGGTTGAGTTAGGCTTAAAGTCCACTTCTTAAGACAATTTTTCACAAAACTAACTTTTATCTATATTCAATAATTAACATACATTCAAGGTTTAAAGTGCTACATAAAGTCTCCAAACACATCAAAGTTATGTATATTTATATACATGACAAAGAAAAACCAAATTAAAGGTCTATACTCCTTAAGGTTCTTCAAAACTTACATCTACTCGTGTGCAGTGTACATAGTACAATCATCACAGTTATAACACAAGATAAATAAGGGTAAGCTAGTAAAATAATATTTTCAACTTGTAAAAGTAAAATGAAACGAAGTAAATAGATTTACAACTCATGTCTTGTTATAGATTTAAGAATTCAAATATCAACCCTCAAATCAAATATAATAAGTCATTCATCCAATCAAAATTCCTTTATACTCCATCTCAATCATATTACCTTCACAATGATTCATTTACAATCATTGTATCTTTATTTCCTTCTCTAGTACTCTGATTTCATTTCAATCAAAATGATTGCATATGAACTCATCATTCAATCACAACACAAATAATAAAATTTTAACTATACTGAAAGCATGTAGAATTCATTTGTAACCATGATATCTTGATTTCTTTCAATCTCTAGTACTCTGGTTTCATTTCAACCAAAATGGTTACATCTAAACTCCACATTCAATCATATCACAAGTCATATCATTTCAACCATACTAAAACATATATAGATTCATTTGTGACCATGATACCTTGATTTCCTTTCAACCCCTTGTACTTTAATTTCATTTCAACTAAAATAGTTTCATATGAATCTATAATTCAGTCATCACACACTTATTTCAATTCCTTCGTGCATAACTATATCCAACAATTCAAAATTCACTATATTCAAAAACAACTCTTTTCTATCAAGTTATCAATATCACAGTTCATACTAGATATATAATCAACCAATTTCATCATAAAAACTCTCTGTAATAGAAATTGAAACTCAAAACCAAATCTCATCGCAGTCAAAGCTTTTAACCCAAGTTACTATTGAAAAACTTAAAACTAGCTTCCCTCACGTAAAACGATGATTTCCAAAACAATTCCTCCAACCAAACAATGACATTAATCCAAACTCTAGAGATCTAGAACAAGTTATCCAACCAAAATCATATTTCATTATAATCTTAATTACGTTGAGAGAAACACTTTTTCTCAACTATTCCTACCAAGATTGATGACAAAAACATAAGAAAACACATATAACAAAGGATCCTCAAAGTAAATAGGAACTTACTCTTATTAAGATTCTAATAAGTTAGAAATGGCCCCAGACTCCTTAACTACTGTAGGGCTCGATCAGTTTCTGATGAAGTATGGAGAGTGACATTGAGAGAGAAGGGAGAAGGAGATATGGAAAGGAATTGGGAGAGAAAAAGTTATTTAGCAAAAGGCTTACAACACTAGTGAAGTTAGTAAAAAATTAAATATCTATCTTATTAGAATTTCATTTAGAGTAAATTTCTATTTTCCAATTTTTCTTGGGTTATTCAGTAGAAGGATACTTTGAATTTCTAAGTTATGTGCTTACATGTATAATGGGTAAAGATCATCTTCAGTGAGTTTTATGTAAACATATTTAAGTTTCTTTTGTGAATGAAGGACTCAAAGTTTTGTTGGAGTAATGTAGATTTTTCAGGTAGCTATCAATCTTTGCATCTTGTAAACAAGTTACACATATATGTTAAGTTGATGTTAGGAAGTGAAAGCTCTATTGAAATTGGTTTGGACATGTAGAATGATTAATTATGTCTTTGATTGTGAACATAAATGTTGAGATGATTAATTTAAATAGAGTTAAGATTATGAAATTGATTAGAATTTTAAGTTTCGGCAAAACCTTGTTTTTTTTTATATACCTTATTTTACCTAAATTTGTTCCCTGCAAAGTCATTAGGCAACCCTTCTGTTCATTTGATGAAATTTAATTAATTGAAAACATGAAAAATTTGGTTATTCAACAATCAGATGGTCAACAAACATTTTTTAGATAACTTAATCTTATATTTCACTACAACAAATATCATTTTAGGCAACGCTAAATAAAACCACGGGTATAAAAGTGTTGCCTAAACATAGTAAAAGCAACAGTTTTACAAATGTAGACTAAAAATTATTAAAAGCCACGATTTTTAAACTGTTGATACTTTAGGCAACATTTATGTACATGTTGCCTATTAAAATGTATCCTAAAAGGTAAAAACCGTGGCCTTAAATCAAATTAAAAAAAATTAAATTGCATAATTGCTTGTTGCTGGTTTTAGTCTTTCACGAAAACTTTGCTGGTTCCCACTCTCTGTTAAAACTTTCTTCCCGCGATTATCACTCTTCTTGTCAAAATAGAGTCCATCTCCCTTTCACTCTTTGTTGGTTCTCTCTTTCACTCCCGACTCTTGCTCTCACTCGGACATCGCACATCCAGCTCGGTTCGTTTATTGTCGTGGTTCATTGTCGCCGTTCATTGTTGCCGTTCATTGCTGTTGTTCATTGTCACCGTTCATTGCCGTCGTCTTCTAGCTTCTCACGGTTAGTCTTCTATCCCTTATTTCTCTTGTTTTTTCATGGTTTTTCTTTTGATTAGGTTAGGTATATAGTGTTTCTATGTTGTATTTTAAATATTTTTAGATTTAGGGTTCTTAGATTTGGAGTTCTTAGATTTAGGTTAGGTATTGTGTGTTAGTAGATCTGCGAGCACAAGTAGCAGCAAATCAAAGAGGAATTGCTCTAGTTCAAGAGCTCATTGAGCAGTATGGTCTGAAAACTGTTCAGGCTTACATGAATTACGTACAGGCTAATACAGAAGTAGTAGTAAGAGAGATGTTTAAGTCAGTTGGTCGTAGCATTTCATCCAAATCAAATGAACTTGCAACTATCGAAGAAGAGGACTACATGGATGATGGATCCATTATTCATTTGAAACTGAGCATTGACTCTAATAAAGGAGAAGCAGTTTTTGATTTTGTTGGGACAAGTGCTGAAGTTTATGGTAATTGGAATGCTCCAGAAGCTGTAACAGCTGCATTTGTCATATAGTGTGTTCGTTGTTTAGTGAATGTTGATATTCCTCTCAATCAAGGTTGTTTGGCTCCAGTGAAGATTCTTATCCCAGAGGGCTCATTTCTCTCTCCTAGTGATACTGCTGATGTAGTAGGAGGTAATGTCCTTACATCACAGAGGATAACTGATGTTATATTCACTGCATTTCAGCCTCTGCTTGTTCACGGGGATGTATGAATAATTGTTTCCTTCAATGTTAATTGATCAATTTCTGAAAGAAAATGGAAACAATGAAAATGAAGAAGAAAATGTTCAAAATGGAAGTGAGGATGAAGAACAATATGTTGGGGAAGAAAATGACCAAGATGAAGATGAAGTGAATGTCATAGAAGGTAAATATTTTATTATTAGAAATTGACTATGTTTTTTCATATTTATGTCTTCTTTTTAATATTTCAATTTATGAGTTCAATGTTAAAATAGGAACAAGTAAGAAAAGAACACGAGGACCAACCCAATGCTTAACAGTACATGGAAGATCTACTGAAGAGCGTGTAGAAGTTATCTTGGACATTGATGGAGAACCAATTGGTCCCACAGACAAAATTGTAACTGACTTGAGTTATTTCCTTGGCATGATTGCTAGGAATTCAACCTTTTGCCCCTTGGTTTACACAAATTTCAAAGCCTTGCTCAAAGATAAAGAAAAAAAGGATCGTATATGGAGCTATGTTACGGTATGAAAAACAATTTTATATTGATTTAATGATCAAATATTTATAAGAATGCACTAATTTTAATGCTCTTTTCATATGATAAGTTCATTATTAGTGATAAAGGAGAGAAAGCAGTATTTACTCGCATAAATGATGCATGGAGATGCTACAAGAATTTTATCAAGAAAAGACACTTTTTAATGTACTCCACACTAAAGGATCGTCTCAAACATCGTCCATTATCTATTTCTGAAGCTTATTTCAGGCAATTGATGGAATACTGGAATACTTCAACTATCAAGGTAAGGTTATTTGATGTCTTATACTTTACAATTACTTTCTTATCTATCTTGATTGTTATCTTTTGTTATTACAATGTAGAGTATCAACGAGAAAAATGTTGCAAACAGGGCAAAACAAAAATACATTCATCGCATGGGATCGACCAGTTTTTTCTAGAATTCATGCTGAATTGGTATATATGATATTACATTTCTAATCATACCTCCAAACTTTTAATCTAATACAAAATAATTGTAATAAATTTTTTGTTATTATTTTTCAATATGTAATTATGTAGCATGCCAAGAAAAAGGAAGGAGAAAAAGTTACTCAAGCTGAAATGTTTATTAAAACTCGTCAACGTCAGGAAGGCTGGAGCAGAAAAGAAATGGATGAAGAAACATATAATGCTATTGTAAGTTTACAACTATTTTTGATGTACATATAAATTTATTGTTTTTAATCATTCAAATTCATTCTCTTTTATTAGATCAAGCTTCAAAGTTCCATTGAAAACTCAAGTGAATCTGCGGAACAAGCCTTTCAATCACTATTTGGAAAAGAAAAACCTGGGAGAGTACGTTGTTATGGAAAGACTATGACTCCATCAACATTTAAAAGAAATGAAGAAATTGCTGCTATAAAAAAAGAACATGCAAATGAAATTAGTGACATCAAGAAGAAAATGAAAGATCTAGAGGCAATGTTAAAAGCTGTGGTAAAGCAGCAAAATCCAGATTTAGATGAGGAGGACATAAATAATATGATGACACGTATTTTAAGTAAAGAAAGTAGTGCAGTGGGATTACATTCGTCTACATCAACCCATGATCCATATAAGCAGGTATATATATTGAAACTTGTTTTGTTTTGTACTGTTGGAGGAATGAGTGTTAATTGATTTTCACATGTTAATTTGGACTTTTTTTGCTATTTGATTTTTACAGGTTAATCCTACAAATTTGAACATTGAACATGCTAATAAACTTGCTTTGTTTTTGTTGTTTTTTTTACAGCTTGGTGATAATGAAGACAATGAAGACAATATTGGAGAAGAATGAATTGATTGTTATGTAATACAGGAACAATTTAGACATGATGTTTTTTTAACTAGGATTGTAGTTTTAATTTTGATGGCTTGATACTCATCATGTTTTAAGACAACTTTTTGACCATGTATGAAAAGTAGCATTGAAAAGTTATTATGGATTCAATTATGTTTATTTTGATATATATATATATATATATATATATATATATATATATATATATATATATATATATATATATATATATATATATTGTTTTTCTCATTTAAAATTACATGATTTTTAGTTTTTGGACTTTTAATATTGGTTTTTCTTGTGAAATTTTGGATTTTAAAGATATAAATAATAATATTTTATGGTTGGGCCACTAATTTTTGTATACGTAATATGTAAAATTAAAATATTATATTATAAATTTTTTCAACACTTTAGGCAACGTTTTTAAAATTGTGATTGTTGCCAACACATTAAGCAACGGTTTTATAATTGTTGCCTTGCAAAAAACTGTTGCCTATTACAAATGGCAACACTCACATAGACCACGGCTGAAAAATCGTTGCTTAAACTTTAGAACACGGTTTCATGTTGTTGCCTAAAGTGATATTTGTTGTAGTGTTTGTTGTTCACTTGATGATATGTATTACCATATATGTAGATGTTTGTGGTAATATTAAAAAAAAAAAACTGAAATAGTTATGATTTCTTTTATATATATATAACATTAGAATTGTAATAAAATTTGATAGTAATATTAATAGTTACAAATTTAATTAGTGTATTTGTAAAATTGTTAAGTATACAATTTTTAATATAACTTTAAAAACGGATTATTACTTTAGCTTGTTATTTTATTTCAATTATATTGAAACAACTCTATACTATTGGTTTATGAGTAAGTAAGCGTCATATTTGAGATTATCTTTCTAAAACAATGTCCGCTGCATAAAAAAATCTAAAATTTCACAAAATTCTCTAAATAACTGTTGAAATATTATAATAAAAATTAGGACAACGTCAAATGTTACTCTACAATCACCTCATATCTAAGATTTTAATAACAATAAATAATAAGGACTACAAAATTTTGATTTAAACTGATTTAGGGGTAAAAAAATTATAACTAGATATGGATCAATTTGATAATAATGATATTAAATTTTAATTAATTTAATCTAATATTTTGTGTTTCGGAATTTACAAGTTACCTCATCTGAGTTTGAATTTGATGTATTTGTAACACAGTGACTTATACATAAACTCTACATATAATATCTCTTCCTTTATATAAGACTAAAAGTATTTTAAAAAATAATACATTATCTAGTATTTAAAAAATATAAAGAATATATATATATATATATTTACAAAAGAATATCACAAAATAAACTATTATTTCTATTATCCTCTATATTTAACTTTTCGACTTGATAAACATTTATGTACCAAGGCAATATATTATACATATAAATAAATGATAAGTTATTGAAAATTAATATCATAACATTGATAACTTAACTCCTAGATTAAGACATAATTATAATTACAAATAATTTAAACTCTCAATTATTTTATAACATAGATTAAGTCTACAAACATAAAAAAAATATTTTTTAAAGAATATTTATTAATGTCTTTTGAACGTCTACTAGAAACAAATATATGACATATTTTAAGTTCCACATGTCTATATTTTGGATTTCATAAATTAATGTTACCATTATCCTTGCATGTTGTCTAAATATGCACATTTTCTCTTGTTTTTTCTTTTATTAAAGAAGTTTTTAATCTATTTACATATCATTGACGTCTTGGTTTGTAATCTCCACTAACTTTATATCATTCTTATAGCGGTAGCTAGACCTACTTTAAATAAGCATTCTTATGCAAGAAAATAATTAAATATATTTCACTAATGTGACTTATGTGAAATATAATTATGGGCCTGAATGTGATTTAATAAAATAGAAGGATCTATTGGTAATTATGGGAGGTTATTTATTTTATAAATAACTTATAGTAATCAGTCTGATGGATGTTGGTTACACAAAGAGATTAGGATTTTGTCTCTGTAGTATAAGGGTTCTCTGCAATTGACCATCAAGAAAGTGTGTGGGAAAGGAGAGTGACTGAAAGAGATAGATTAGGAAAAGGAGATTGAAGTTTCTTTGATTGAGTCTCTCATGGATCAAGGTAAGTCTCTCTTATTATCCTATATTATGTGAGAATCATAGATTCTAAGATCTTGTGAAACGTATGTTTATGATTGACTAATTTCAGATTGAACTTACATGTGGTATGAGAGCAAGGTTATTTGAATTTTATGATTCTCCATTATTGATAATTTTTCTCAATTTCATGAACCCTAATTTTAAATAAAATTATAAAAGAATTATGAATTACAGTAATTAAAGTATCGCAAATTAGAGTTTATGTGTATATGAAAATTATTGATTGTCTTTATTGTTACATGCTTGGCATTGTTTACTTGACAACCATTGTTGCTTTGTTTTATTGGAATTGCAATGATTCTTAATTGATTCTCATAAAATAAATTGTGGGATCAAGGTTAATTTTTGGTTTAAGAATATATCTATCCCTATCCTATTTATTTATTTTATGAATCAAGGGTATGTGATAATTAATTTAAATTCTTATGTTCTTGCCAAGTTTTTCTTCCACTGCAAATATTTGATTGAAATATGGAATTGCAACAGTGAGATAGAAAGTGGTAGGAAATGCATGTAAGTCCAACCCTAGCCTATCAATGAAATTTTGAGTATTTAGTACCTAACTACAGATAATGTTTTATGAGTTAATTATGATTATTTCCTGTTGTATAAATGAGAATTAATTTATGAATTGATTATTTTTTGGGATTAATCGTATGACAGATTTGTAATCACTAAAGTGATCAAATCTTTATGTTTTGGTTAATTCCAAATTAATGATTATTTTTATTTTAATTATAATTAATCGTATGATAGATTTCTAATCACTAAAGTGATCAAATCTTTATATTATGGTTAATTCTAAATTAATGATGGTTTTTATTTTAATTGGGATTGATCGTATGATAGATTTGTAATCACCAAATTGATCAAATCTTTATGTTTTGGTTAATTCCAAATTAATAATTATTTTATTTCATTGGAATTAATTGTATGATAAATTTGTAATCACCAAAGTGATCAAATTTTTATGTTTTATTTTAATTCCAAATTAGTGATAATCTTTATTTCAATTACCCATAGAATGGATGCTAAATTATAAATAATTGATTTATGAGTTAATTGAAGTTCATTATTATAAGGCATTTATGGATCATCCAAAGGTTGATTAGTTGTTCTTATAATTGATGGATATGGCTATTGGTAGTTGGTATGTATTATTAGTTCTATTTATATATCCAAAGATAATAAGTTTTTCTAATGAGTGCATATCTCTTACCAAATAATGTTAATATTATTAGCATAATATATCACCCAAAGGAGAACATTAATATGCATATAATGTTTGTTTGATATCTGAATCTGTATAGTATGTTTAATGTATAACTTAAAGTATTAATGTTAGGCATGTGTTAATTGCAATATATGTTTACATCACAAGTTATGTTTGTTCCAATATTTAATGGGTTAAATTTTTGATTGGAGCAAATAAGTCCAATTTTACATAGGTGTGTTGGATCTTGATATGGGTTTTAGTTGCCAAAGATTTTACTTAAAGGATGACATTGATTATAAGGAAACATTTTCATCTATGTCTAAGAAAAATTCTTTTAAAATCATCATGGCATCAGTAGCTCATTATGATCTTGAGTTGCATCAAATGGATGTTAAAAGCGCTTTTCTGTATGATAGTTTAGATGATGTTTATATGGACCAAATAATGGGGTTCATTGAAGAAGGAAAGGAACACATGGTGTGTAAACTTAAGAAATCCATATATGGTTTCCAGACAATGATATTTTAAGTTCAATGATACTATTACATCTTTTGGATTTAAGGAAAACATTGTTGGTCGATGTATATATTTGAAGGTCAGTGGGAGCAAGTTTATATTTTTGATTTTGTATGTTGATGATATCTTGCTTGCAACTCATGATCTTGGTCTATTAAGTGAGACTAATAAGTTTCTCTTTAATAACTTTAAAATGAAAGATATGGGTGAGGCATACTATGTGATAGGAATAGAAATATTCCGCGATAGATCACATGGATTGTTGGGTTTGTCTCAGAAAGCATATATTAATAAAGTTTTAGAGAGGTTAAAAATGGATAAATGTTCAACATTTTTCGTTTCAATATAGAAAGGAGACAAATTTAGTCTTATGCAATGTCCAAAGAATGATTCGAAACGGAAATAGATGGAGAATATCCTTTATGTATCTGTTGTTGGGAGTTTGATGTGTGCTCAAACACGTATGAGGCCAGATATTAGCTTTGCAGTTGTATGCTTGGTGCAAAGAAAATCTTAAGATACTTACAAGGAATAAAGAATCACATGCTTACTTATAAAAACTTAAGGTGATTAGATATAAAGATTCAGATTTTGCTGGTTGTATGGATACTAGAAAGTTTATATTTGGTTATGTGTATCTTTAGCCAGATGAGTGATTCTATAGAAAAATGCGAAGCAGTTAGTCATTGCTGCATCTATGATGGAAGTTGAATTTGTGACATACTTTAGGTCACAATTCAGACTAATTGGCTGCAAAATTTTATTTCAGGACTTGGAGTTGTCGATAGTATTGCCAAGTCGCTAAAAATTTATTCTGATAATTTTACAGCAGTCTTCCTTTCTAAAAATTGACAAGTATTCCAAAGGTGTTAAACATATGGAATTGAAATACTTTGTCATTAAAGAAGAAGTTCAAAAACTTAGAGTGTCAATACAACATGTTAGCACCGATCTTATGATTGATGACCCTTTAACAAAAGGGTTACTGCCTAAAGTATTTACTGGTCATGTAGAGAATATGGGCATTATGTGTACTAGTGAATGTTGAATGGTGTATGTTGTTAGTAATGCCTATTTGATACTCTGAGCTCATTATTTTATAGTTTCTAAAATATATATGTTTTTTTGCCTTATGAATGTGCATGCAAGTTATGATTATGATGTAGAAAACAAATTATGTTATTGTTGATGAAATATGACATTATGTTTGAATTGTCACGGATTTCTCATAATGAAGTCATATTAAGGAGAAGCATGATACAATAATGCATGAGAGTAATGTGTCGATTGAATGACATGTGTCCACTACAACTTTTATTGTTCTTATATCTTTAAGTATGATGAATTATGAAACCAATTTATTGAATGTCCTTTAATGTCCATTATGATTTATGTAATTTATTAAATCATTAAGTATTATATCAACAACACATGAGTCAAGTGGGTGGGAGAATGTAAGAAAATAATTAAATATATTCTATTAATGTGACTCATGAAATATAATTATGAGTAATGTGATTTAATAAAATAGAAGGACCTATTGGTAATTATGGAAGGTTATTAAGGAGATTGAAGTTCTTTTGATTGCGTCTCTCATAGATCAAGGTAAGTCTATCTTATTATCCTATATTATGTGAGAATCATAGATTTTAAGATCCATTGGAACGTATGTTTATGATGGATTGAAATTATGATTGAACTTACATCTTAATCAAAGTTAAAATATTGTGTAGTTATAAGTAAGATTTTAATCTATTCCAAACAAATCTTATTATTCAAAATTGAAGAATTGTATAATGATAGATAAAATTTCGATAAGTCGTATTACTAGTGACTAACTGAAAATAATAAGGTACATAAATCTGCAAATAAATTGGAACATTTATCTCTTGTAAAAATAAAATTATTAGATAATGTATCACTAGTGATTAATTGATTACAAATTCTTAACAAGTTTAAAATACTTAATTTCAACTATCTATTGCACAAATTTCATATTTAAATATTTTAATTCAATTTGATCATAGAAAGCTAAATAATATAATTCAATAAAGTTCAAGCATCACTTCAATCACAATTCAATTCAATAAATCAAATATCATTGTTGTTTCAATTTTCAAACTACAATATAATAATTTTTAATCCGCATAAGAAATCCCTCAGTTAAAAAACACAAATAACTATATAATAATCAATATCCTATAAAAAAAATTATCACCAAAATTCTAAATGTCTATAGAGATAAATCTAGCCATTCAAATTTCAAATTTATTCAAATTCTAAACATAAATACATATACAATAATTCACTAAAGATAATTTTTTTATCTAAAAGTAAACTAATTTAAAGAATTGTTTTTCTTAACTATCAAACTAATTTGAATTCAAATACTAATGATTTTTAAAAAAAAAAATAGAGTAAAAAAATACTTTGAACATTAAACATCTTTGGTAGATTTGATCTTTACCATACGAACTATTTCTAAAGTGGAATATGATTTTGAAAAAAAAAATGAAAACTAGGACAAGAAGCCAAAAGAGATGAGAGAGGAGAAGATTTAAAAAGAGAAATCTTACTTATTTGATGAAAAGAAAGAAGAGAAAAAAAAAAAAAAAAAAAAAAAAAAAAAGCAATTAGACCGAACCCATTGAAGCTTATTGTATTTTATAAAACGGGTTTCATAAAAAAATAAAATGGATTAAGTACACCAAATTTTGTATAATTTTAAAAAATAATTAATATTTTAATGTATTATTTTACTATACAATGATTGCTTGAATTATATATAATATTATGTAATATTACACAATATAGTGATTATATTAATAAAAAAATTGATATTTTAATAGGTTAAAAATGTCTTATAAGTCAACAATTACTTAGGATTAAACCTATTTTTTGACACTATATATATATATATATATATATATATATATATATATATATATATTAATTTATAAGTATATAAAACCTTTTATTATATGCATTGAACAAGCTAAAACACTATTTAAATAAAAATATTTCAAATACGGTATAAAATTATCATTGTTTGAATACGTAGTCAACAACCTATCATTGCTTCAACCTAGAACATTTTCGTCTTTTATATGAATTTTTTCAGAAGTTTCTAAAAAATTACATGTTATTAATATTTAGAATATTATTCTAAACTAAATATTTCTATCATCTTGATCATTTTGCTTAAATCTTATCTTTTTTCAATATTTTTAAGGATAAAATTATTATTTTTAGGATTGTTTATCCTAATTCTGTGAGAAAAAAAAAATCTTTCTAATTTTTTTTATATCCAATTCATCTATATGCAGACGCATAATTTTAAAATTCTAACTCGTTAAATTACATAAAATATTGAAAAAAAAAAACACATATCATCATACAATCAAATATTAAAAATAAAGTGCATGCTTCCTTTAGTAGACTTAGTTTGCAACCCTTCCCGTAACAAAGATTAGTCCATTTCTTCTATTTTTTTGTAGTTTGTGAGGAAACTATGTAATTTCTATTATATAATTATATAGTATATATAGTGTAGATGTTATATATTAATATCTTATATTTACTTCTCTAATAATTTCATTATAAACAAGGAGAAAATACATGATATATGATGAAAAATACAGTTGTTACGCACTTGGTACGAGGAACATGTTAACCAAATTCATAATAGAGTTTCACAAATTATTAATACTTATTATGGTATAATAGGAAAAACAGACTGAAATAGATTAAGAAGGTTTTGCATCAACACTGGCACCTAGTTTTTGAATCAAGAGATCGTAGAAACTTTTTTTTAATAAAGAATATCTTGTGTATTAAACTCTTAATACTCCGTCTTAGCTAGCATAGAAGCAAACGGCAAACCAAACCCATGTGCTTCTGATATCACCAGAAGTTGAGAAAATGATGTTTTTTCAGCAGGGACATGACAGAAAAGCTTTGAACTAAAACTCTGAATATATAATCTGCATACAATGCAAATCAGAAATTGAATTCATGCACTAGTCTGAAAACCAAAGCCTAATGTAATGCAAAACTACTGCCACCTCAATAAATAATAGTTATTAATTTTAAAGAAAGAGTTTAATTTAAATGTCATATATTCTGTATAAATGTTGAATAGGAATTCATATATAAACTTGTTACTATATTATATTATTGAATAGAATAGCGTAATAAGTTAGTCAAATTTTATATAATTGTACAATAATATTTAATATTGATCATTTCTGAAAATTTCATAACTTTTCATTTATTTTATTTTTCATGCAATTTTTCTAGAAACTATTTTCACCCACGAGGTCTGTTTGTGGATTTTCATTACTATCTGTCTTCATGAAGTTTTACTTGGCAATCCAATATGGGTTGTATGACTCTTGTTTGTGTGCTTATCTTATTTTATTGTTGGCAGCTATGTTTAATGGAGGTTAGTGTATATATAATTGCTCATATGTATTTAGGGCTTGTAATACCTCATTTTATCATTTCAACTGATTGGATCGTCTGTCATTATTTTATAGAGAATAATTTCAAAAGGTTGACTCGTTATATTATATTGGCCAATCAAGTTGTCTAAGTTATTTCCTCTATAGATCAAGATGGTTGTTTAGATGGCTCATTAATTTATTAGACTTAATTAAAAAAATAAGCTCTTAGTTTATTATTGTAGGTTAAAGAATATATAATTTTGTATTAGGTTTTCGTACGAAGATAGAAAAGTAAAAAAAAGGTGTTTTTGGTGTGGAAAAAAAGGAAGTCACTAAAAAGGATAAAAAGAAATAATATTAACCAGGGTGCCTTGAAAAGCTAGCTTGGAGAATATGTTTTATACCAATAATTTTCTCTGTTTTCTAATTAGACTTGGATGATAATAACTTATTTGGATTATAATTAAAAATAAATTTATTATTTTAATTAAGATTTATTTAATTAAGTTTATTTGGACATTAATTTTTATTTCTGGTAATCTTGTATCTCTGATACATTAATGAGTGTGACTAGACAATTTAGTAGTTATACAGAATAAATAGTTGAGCGAACCATCTATCAAGACTCAGCTGAAAAAGAAAACACTTCAACGATATCAAATGTAATGAAGACAAGAGTATAGAAAGAGTTTGATGAGAAGGACATAGACTAAATGGTCTAATAGCCTATATGAAGAAAACGCTTAACATTGCGAATGTGTCTAATCAAGTAGAAGTCCAAATTGCTTCGTTAAATCAAAATGGGAAGTGAAATCTGACTGAATGAATTAGAAAATAAAATCTACAATATCTCATAAACTTTCTACAATATCTCATAAACTTATTTAGAAGCAAATCATTTGTAAAGATATGAAGAAACAGAGTTCAAGATAAAATTGAAAACAAAATCTGAAAATTATGAAAAGTTGAAAACTGAGAATATGTGAACAATATCCGAAACAAAATGTAATTCTAAGATCTTTGGAACAAAGAAATCCATAAAAAGATACAAGCTTTAAGAGAGATGATCAAGTTTCACGATGACATTTGAAAACAGAGGATTATAGTTTCTTTAGTTTTCTTATTTTGTACATTGTAATTCTTTTGTTTAGCCTTGTATGAAAGGTTAAACTCTTTTGGTTTGATTCTCTTATAATTTCACAATGAATTTTGAGGTTATATTCAATATAATTTTTAAAAAATTATTTGTAATAGTTTATGCTTCATTGTTGGTCTTTTTGAAGCTTGGAATGATAAGGAATTATTTTTGAATGCTTGTTGAGGATTCAGTTCTTTACTTAGACTGCTTGGTTAGTTTGCTTAATTATAATCAGTCTCTTATTTACTTAATTCAAGAGGAAGAAGAAAAAAGAATCTCATGAGTAGATGTTTGGAGATTTTATTGAATTCAATCAACTTGTTTGATCAAATTCAATTACTGTGTGAGAATTGAAAGAATGATTTTCTTAAGATAATCAATGACAAATTCAAATCATTGAATGAACTTGAAAGTCAATATGCCTTCTTTATTAATAATCTACTTTAATATTTTGCTAAAAATCTTGAAACACCTTTAATATTTACTATTATTTCTAACTTTTATTTCTTGCAAATGAATTGTGAACATTGATTGATTGAATGAATTTACTATTGAATTCATTGGGAGAGAACTTGGGGTTAATGGTTCCTAATTACACTATCATCTTTTTGGTGTTAGATAATATAAGACTGTGTTTTATATTCTTTTGAATTTGGCAATGTAATGACATTGATTATCTAGCTAGATACTTGTGGAGGTTTTCTTGTGTTGTTATCCACATTGTTGGCAAAGGAAATTTTTTTATTGATCATTAGAGTCTCCAAGAAAACTTGTGGTATACTCATTAATTTATTATTATTAGTGAAAGTTTTGACTGAACTAGGTCCCATGAGTCTTTCCTTTATATAGAGGTTTTCTCATATTAACATTTTTGGTTCTACTCATTCCCCTCTTTTTAAATTTGGTGCATCTCATTGTTTTGTTTATTATTATTTTTATTTATTGCTTGATATTTTTTTGGAGCTTGTTATTATTAATATAAGGATGAATTGATCCGGGTTTTGTTTTCGCTTGTTAATTTTTGTTATCTTCTCAACAACTGGTATTAGAGCTTCGATTAAAAGCTTTGGTTTGTGTTATGAAAATAGGAGATGGTGATGGTGTTGGAACCACGATGAAATTGGATTATTATTCAATGTGGAAATCTCGAATGAAAAATTTGTTATTTTGCAAAGGCTTATATGATCCCAAGGTATTAACCAACGAAAAAATGAGAGAGATTGGAGGAAGATAAATAGGAAGACTATTGACCTTATCAGAAAAATGAAGAAAGCAATTTGTCTATCATCATGTATTTAGTTAGACTCTAGCTTACAACTTATGAAAAAAATTAAACGAGATGTTAGAGTCTAAAGATTCCTTGAGGAAGGCATTCTTAAATAGGAAACTAATAAATTTGAAATACAAGGATATTGCCCTTACGATAGAACACTTCAACAGTTTTTAGAATATGATGAATCAATTGATCACTATGAAGTTTGTGTTAGAGGAGTTAATTTCATTGTTTTCTTAGCTCATTACCAAACAACTAAGAGATATTACTGGTATCCCTAATAAACTTTGTTCCTAGTGGGAAACTAACTTTTGACATTGTCAAGGATAGTGTTTTAAATGAAAAAACTAGGAGGAAAGATAATAAGGTCATCTCCTCAACTCAAAATGAAGTCTTACTAATGGAGTTAAAGGGAGGAAATATGTATATGAATTATCAAAGATTTGATTATCGTAACAAGTCAAGATCAAAATTAAAGATAATAAAAGACATCATATGTTTCTATTGCTATAAATCGAGACACTTTATGAAAGAGTGAATGATCATTAAACGAAAAAAATAAAGAAGTAGAAGAAAAAATAATACTAAAACAAATAATAAAGATAAAGTCAATACTTTAACATAAATATATTCTTTATATTTAACCTAATACTTTATAATATAAAATTTTCTATTCACATTAAATTCTCCAATTTGTAAACTTTATTTCTCTCCATTTGTAATGTCATGTGTTTCTCACGTGATTTATTTAAAAAAATACGAATAAGTACAAAATAAAACATAATAAACACAAATATTTATAAGAAATCTCAATTCACATAGTTTCCAATGTGTGCAACTATTTAATAAATGAATTAATTTTACAATTTTCAAAAATTCATCAAAATTTTAAGGAAAACTTTATATTAAATTTTATTCATTTTTTTCAAATAAGCATTTTCTAGATAGTTCCATTCGTTTAAAAAATGTTCCACAAAATAATTATATATATTAACAACAAAAGTAATGATATATATTAATAACAACACTGGTGATGCATGTGAATAACATTAATTCCGTAGTAAATTCACAAGGAATACAATAAATAATATGATTTTGTTTCTTACAACACAATTTGATTTCCTTAAAAAAATTACAAAAGAATTTAACATATAATATATTTAATTATTTCCTTAAAATCAAATATTTTAAAATAAAAAATCAATTTCTTAATTCAAAATAAAACATAATTAAATTTACTATAATTTTTTTAGAAATAATAACTACAAATATAATAATCAAAATTTAGTGTATATTGTACAGATCTTTGCTCCGAAATAAGCTCGTTCTAATAATAAGATCATCAATATATATATATATATATATATATATATATAATTAAGTCTATCAAAAATAAAAATATATTTATTTTACTCATGAGATTTATACACCACAA